>JGI12104J13512_1000033_pt1 | contig 140201 bp, 130 predicted proteins | sample TerdegcTABiofilm_FD_13512 | JGI IMG/M metagenome (IMG submission 13512)
GGAAAAATTACGATTTATCATCACTGTTTTGCATTATTTCAGGAGCGTCTAAGACAAATCTGGAAGTAGCCAAAAGAGTAAACGCCGAATTAGAGGGGTGTACCTTATTCCTTCAGTTCGGTATGGCTGAAGGCATGGTAACAATGAGTGACCCCGATAACCCGAGAGAACTGGAGACCATTGGCAGGCCCCTTTCCCCGGCCGACGAAGTTCGCATTGTTGACGAAGAAGGCAGAGATCTCAAACCCGGGGAAATCGGCGAATTGTTATGCCGGGGACCATATACAATTCAGGGATACTTTAACTCGCCAGAAGTTAATGCCCGCTCATTTACGCCCGATGGCTTTTATCGAACAGGAGACGTTGTCCGCTGGGACGTTGGAACAGGGTGTCTGGTGATTGAAGGTCGCCAGAAAGATTTGATTAACAGGGGCGGCGAAAAAATCAGTGCAGAAGAAGTAGAGAATTTGATTTTAGCCAATCCAAAAGTAAAAAACGCGGCAGTGGTAGCAATGCCCGATCCTGTTCTGGGTGAGAAAGGTTGCGCATTTGTAATCCTGAAGGATAACGAAACATTAACGTTTGAAGAATTAATCAGTTTCCTGAAGGATAAGCAAATGGCCAGCTTTAAATTACCCGAGCGCTTAGAAATAGTCGATTCCTTCCCGCTGACGAACATTGGAAAAGTGTCTAAAAAAGACTTGAGGTTATTGATAGAACAAAAATTAGCAAAAGAAAACTTGTAATTAAGGATTTTACTACAAGTTTTGTTTTAATTTATTTTAGGAGGGGTTATTTTATGAAAATACTTTCACCTGTTAAATTCAAGAATCTTTCTTTGAAAAACAGATTGGTTTGGCTGCCGATGGTTAGCTGGCTTGCCGATGAAGGCGGTTATGTGACTCCGGCCCTGATTGAACGCCACCGCAGGAGAGCAGAGGGAGGAGTTGGCCTGATTATCCTGGAAGCAACCGGGGTATTAGACAGGAAGAGTCCCAAGCTTCTCAGGATTAATGATGATAAGTATCTGCCGGGGCTGGAAAAATTGGTGCAGGCTGTTCATGATGCCGGGTCAAAGATCTCAGTCCAGTTGATCCACTATGTCAGGCAGTCCAGTAAAGGCTGGAAACAAAAGGTTGAGGAACTGACCTATGATGAGATCAATCAGTGTAAGGAAGATTTCGTCCAGGGTGCTATCAGAGCCAAGAAAGTAGGCTTTGATGCAATCGAACTTCACGTTGCCCATAGTTATACACTTTCGTCATTTGTATCCTTGTTGAACAAAAGGACAGATGAATACGGAGCCAACACCAAAGGCAGAGCCAAAATTGTTACAGATATTATTAGCATGTGCAGAGAAAAAGTGGGCGACGACTTTTGCATTGGGGCCAGAATTAGCGGTGAGGAATTCGTTGCTGGCGGCAATACCCTGAAGCAAACGAAACCAATTGCCAAGCTAATGGGCGAAGCAGGTCTGAATTACCTGAGCGTATCTGCCGGCGGTAAAACTGAAGATGGATATTGGTACAGGGGATACAGCGGCACGAGGGCCATGCCCACTGCCAATCTGCCATACGGTTGTCATATTTACCTGTCAAAAGGTATTAGAGAAGAACTGGCTCCGCTGGGGGTTCCGGTTATCGCTTCCGGCAAGATCAATTCACTTGAACTAGGCGAACAAATCCTGAATGAAGAAAAAGCAGATCTAATCGGTGTTTCCAGGCCTCTTCTTGCCGACCCTGATTGGATTATTAAACAAGCGGAAAACAGGCAAAAAGAAATCATTCCCTGTGTTTATTGCAATACCTGTCTGGAAAGAGATCAGAAGTTTGAAGCGGTCGAATGTATTGTAGCTGAAAAACGGGCTAAAAAATAAGCTAAATAGAGAAGAGCAATAGTAGATGTTCCTGTGTTGCCGATGGGCTGTGGATAGCGCCGTCCTGTGGACACCCTTGCCAAGTTGACCACAGGACTTGGATAACGCTCAGCGTTACCCACACTGTCCACCACCCCGGCGGTTATATAAATTAAAGCAAGAGAAAAGACTGTATTGATGAAACTATATCAGTGCTATTGTGGTATTAAATTACCATAGCTTGAAAGGAGGGATGCAAAAAATCTATTACTCTACATGATTTTGCAAAGGGTGATTTTTATTCCACCCTGGACTCCTTACCTGACAGCATTGTGGCAATTGATTATAAGAAAAGGTTTTATTTGCCGACAAGGTGGTGGAAAACCATTTAGGTATAAGATTTAGTCATTTGTACTGGGGAATATTACCGCAAACAATGGAATATGGTTAACTAGTTGCTTTACCCCAATATTTAAGGATATCCGAGTATCAGGTGCTCTTATTGTATCTATAATGGTTCAAACTGGGTATAGGAGTTGCGAGAGCTAAACTTCCAAGATTTAGCGGTGACTAGTGAGATGTTCTATAACTGCATGACATTGAGAGAAAATTCAGAATTGAAAGGGAGTATGCGGAAATGAAAAAGCAATTTCAAGTAAAGTGCATCGTAGCCGTAATAATTTCTTTAATCTTGGTTATCGGGCTTGCCGGTTGCGGCGGTACAAATCAAGCCGGCCAAACGAACAATGGCGGTGATTCCCAAAAACAATATGTAATGCGGATTGGTACGGTAACGGTTCAGCCCCAAATGCAAAATGAAACGATGGAAGAATTTAAGAAACGTCTGGAAGCAAAATTGGGAGACAAAGTTAAGGTTGAACTGTATCCGGCCAGTCAACTGGGCACGATGCAACAAATGATTCAGGGGCTGCAAAACGGCAGTGTCCAGGGAGTAATTATTCCAAGCGGTTATTATGCGACTGTCGCGCCAGCCATAGGTGTTCTTGACCTGCCGTATTTCTTTGCCAACGGCGCCCAGGCAGCCAGAATTATGAATGGCGGCGGGGATAAAGAACTAGCGGCTTATCTTGCCACAAAGGGCATGGTGCCGCTGGGTTGGGTAGAGTCTTGCGACATAACTCTTTTAACTAAAGATCCGGTTACGCGTATGGAAGACATTCAAGGTAAGAAGATCCGTGTTTTCCCCAATGCGATTTCCCAAGAAGTAATTAATTCCTTAGGAGCGTCCGCAACAACGCTCGATACTGCTGAGCTTTCCGCGGCTGTCCAGCAAGGCACCATAGACGGCGTTTATGCTGATCCCTCGCTTTTCTGGGCGATGAAACTTTACCAGTTACACCAGAATCTTCTGTTGGCGCCGAAGGCGGGTGTTCTCAGCACCTTTATGAGCAGCAAAACCTGGTTGGACAGCCTGCCGGCAGATATTAGAGATACAATCTGCGAAACGGCCATGGAAACAATAACAGAGCACATGTACGACTATGTCAAGCAATATTACGAAGATTGGAATAAAGAATTTAGAGCCGCCGGGGTACAAATCGTTGAGCCTTCAACCGAATTCAATGCCCAGATCAAGCAGGCCACCCGGTCCGCTCACGAGTTGTATTTAAGCGGTGGGCCGGAAAACCAAAAGATATATAATGCGCTAAAGGCTGCCATCGATAATGCCAAATAGGAAGCAGGGAAAAATAAATCAGTGAAAATCGATCAAGGGGTTTGTGAATACCTATGAGCAGCCCCTTGATTTGATTAATTAACAGTGGGAGGAGGATCTATATGGGGATTTTTAGGATATTGCAGAAAACGCCTGGCTTTATCGCCGGCATTTTTTTGGGCGTAAGCACCTTTATAGTCGCAATTAATGCCGTGTTAAGATACGGTTTTGCCAGTGCATTACCTTGGATCGATGAACTAAGCATATTATTAGTTGTAATGCTTATTTTTATTATCCAGATCCAGTTGGAAGCCAAAAATGATCAACTTTCAATTGATGTAATTGATTCATTTTTAAAAAAACATCCCGTTATCAAAAGAATCTTTGGCGTGATCCGTTGGGCGTTGACTATCACGTTATATTTTGTGATCGTGAAAGCAGGTTTGGGTATCATTCAACAAAACTACGAGTTAAAAACCGCCACACCTATCCTCGAATGGCCCCAGTATTTGCTTTTTGCCATCGTAGCCGCATGTATGACACTTACGATCATAACTTGTATCGTAAATTTAGTCCGGGAATTTAGTCCAGGAAAAGGAGTTGATTGAATAGATGACTTTTGTCATTTTGCCGCTTGTTCTAATCCTGGCTGTTTTGCTGATCATTAATGTTCCGATCTATCTAGCCATTTTGACAGCAGCCATTTACTTGCAGGTTTTTGTGAACCATGTCGCCCTGTCGGCGGTCTTCGTCGGCCTCTATGAAAGCCTCACGAAGCCAAGCATGCTGGCAATTCCTTTTTTCATTTTAACCGGGGTTCTGATCGAATCAAGTACGATGGGAAAACGGCTGATTAATGTTTTTATTTCTCTGCTGAAAAACGTACGGGCAGGATTGCCGATATCTTGCCTGTTGGCCAATGCTGTTTTTGGAGCTATATCCGGTTCGGCGCCGGCGGCGGCGGCCACGTTCGGGAAAGTAATCAACGAACCGCTGGAAAAGGCTCACGGGGAAAAACTTTCCCTGGGACTGATCACCTCGTCGGGGGCACTCAGCACAATTATCCCCCCCAGTATTATTATGATCATTTACGGGGTGGCCACGGATACCAACGTAGCCATGCTCTTTAAGGCGGGCTTTGTTCCCGGCATGGTCATTGTAGCCATTGTCAGTGCCTACCTGTTTGTCAGATATAAGAAGAGTAATCTGGCTGGCGGTAAAACTGATCTTGCTGAGGTTGGTCGCGCCTTTATTCAAGGTGTGCCGGTGATTGTGCTTCCGGTTTTAATCCTGGGAGGGATTTATGCAGGAGTCTTCACTCCCACAGAAGCCGGAGCGGTGGCAGCGGTGTATTCTTTTGTCATGGGGGTTATTGTTTTAAAGGATATAAAATGGTCTGAAACCATACCTATCTTAATGAACGCGTCCCGTATCACAGGGCAGATTTTTCTCTTGATTTCGGCCAGTATTGTTTTTACCCAGGCTTTGACGATGGCCCAGATTCCCCAGTTGATAGTCAACGGCTTCGGCGGCTTGGAGCCTTTTATGTTCTTATTGATTCTTAACGTGCTGCTGTTGATTGTGGGTTGCTTTTTCGAACCTGGCGCTGCCATATTAATCCTGGCTCCGCTTTTGTTGCCGACGGCGCGCGTTCTGGGGATTGATACGCTGCACTTAGGGATAGTCTTTGCAGTTAATTTATCAATAGGTATGTTTACCCCGCCGTTCGGGTTAAATATATTTGTAGTTCAGAGTATCTTAAAAAAACCAATGGCCCTGATCTCTTCCTCGGTTGCGCCTTATGTAGTTTTGTATGTTATAGGCCTACTAATTATCACTTATATTCCAGAACTTAGTTTGTGGCTGCCAAGGCTGCTCGGACAATAATCCGTTTAGCCCTAATCTATTTTAACAGTTTTAACAAATGGAATCAGGATGGCGTCAGCACGTTCGTCGTAGGTGTTGTGATGGGGCTGTATCAAAATTTTGAGGATTCTTACCCCCACAATAGGCCCAAAGTCATGCTCTAAAAAAAGATCCCGTAACACTATGATAGTGATATGGGATCTCTTTTGGATTATTATGGGATTTGTCGTTTTGCCGTTGACCTTTTGACACAGCCCCATCTTATATCACCTATATCGATAATTTAATAGTAAAAAATACCATCCATTTCGATTATTGGGCGATTTTGAAAATGTCAAGTCATTTACTTGACACGGCGGCCGACATTGAGTATCATATACCCGTAAAGCGAATTGCCTTGATAGTGTTGCGGCATGGTTATTGAATTTAATTTTTTGGATCAAGCAGGTGACGGACCGGTGTTGGAAAAAGTTGCTTGGATGAATCTGCTTTATGATTTCTACGGACAACTTTTGACTGACCGTCAAAAAAATTTTATTGAGCTCTATTACAGCCAAAACCTGTCTCTTGGGGAGATAGCCGGGGAGTTTGAAGTTACCCGCCAGGCTGTTCACGATACGCTGAAAAGGGCGGGCCAGTTGCTGGAAGAATACGAAGTGAAATTGGGTCTGGTGGAAAAATTCTTGGCGCAAAGAGAAAAGCTGCTTGAAGCGGGTTCCCTGCTGGATGAATACAAGTCCACGGGGCAAGCCGGCAAGGTATTGCGGGCCAGGGAAATATTAAACGAAGTCTTGGAGTTGACCTTATCCCCAGATTAAAAACGGGGATTTGACCTTATCCACGGTATTGTTAGGAGGGGTTCCGGTGTTTGCCAGTCTGGCTGAAAGATTGCAGGAAACCTTTAAAAAGTTAAGAGGGAAAGGCCGGCTTACCGAAACAGATGTAAATGAGGCGCTGCGGGAAGTGCGCATCGCGCTGCTTGAGGCTGATGTAAATTTCAAGGTTGTCAGGGATTTTGTGGCACGTATCAAAGAAGGAGCGGTGGGACAGGAATTACACGCCAGTCTGAACCCGACTCAGCATGTGATTAGGATTGTGCATAATGAACTTACCGCGCTGATGGGCGGCGCGAACAGTAAAATCAAAATCGCGCCAAACCCGCCTACCGTGGTAATGATGGTTGGTTTAAACGGGGCCGGTAAAACCACAACATCCGCCAAGCTGGCCAACCTGCTGCGCAAGCAAGGCAAGCGGCCGCTATTGGTTGCAGCGGATGTTTACCGGCCGGCGGCGATCAAACAACTGCAGGTGCTGGGCAAGCAGATGGACATACCTGTTTTTACCATGGGGGAAAAGCAGGAGCCGGCGGCCATCAGCCAGGCTGCTGTAAAAAACGCGGCGGCAAACGGATACGACCTGGTGATCATTGACACGGCCGGCAGGCAGGAAGTAAACGATGAGCTGATGAGTGAACTGGAAAGCATGAACCGGGTTCTCGCACCCGATGAAGTTCTTTTAGTCATCGACGCCATGACCGGTCAAATGGCCGTTAACGTTGCCGAGCAATTTAACAAGCGTCTTAACCTCGATGGAGTTGTGCTGACCAAGCTGGACGGGGACTCCAGGGGGGGAGCCGCTCTCTCTGTCCGGGCAGTCACAGGAAAGCCGATTAAGTTTGCCGGTGTCGGTGAAAAGCTGGACGCGCTGGAACCCTTTCATCCGGACCGGATGTCCGAGCGGATCCTGGGTATGGGGGATATGTTAACATTAATTGAGAAGGCCCAGGAAAATTATGACGCCGAGCAGATGGCGAGCATGCAGAAAAAAATCCGGAACATGGAGTTTACGCTGGATGATTTTCTGGAGCAGCTCTCTCAGGTAAAGAAAATGGGTCCCATTGAACAAGTATTAGGCATGATCCCCGGTCTGGGCGGGGCGAAGAAGATAAAAGACTTGCAGGTTGATGAGAAAGAGCTGGTATTCATCGAGGCTATAATCCAGTCAATGACGCCACCCGAGCGGCAGGAGCCGGAAAAGCTGTTAAACGGCAGCAGGAAAAGAAGGATTGCCAAAGGGAGCGGTACTTCAGTCCAGGATGTCAATCGCTTGTTAAAGCAGTTTGAACAAACAAAAAAAATAATGAAGCAGTTTGTCAACATGGAAAAAACTTTGAAGAAAGGCGGTAAAATACCGAAGATTCCTTTCTTTAACAGCTAAACAGAAAGACAGGAGGTGGACTGCATGGTTAAGATCCGTTTAAAAAGAATGGGGGCGAAGAAAAAACCGTTTTACCGCATTGTGGTCACTGATTCGCGCTCTCCGCGGGACGGCCGGTTCATTGAGGAAATCGGGTTTTACGATCCGTTGAAGGATCCGGCGGTAATCAACATCAATGAGGAAAGGGCGTTGGATTGGCTGAAAAAGGGGGTTCAACTGTCCGAAACAGCAAAGGCTTTGTTTAATAAGGCCGGCGTGTTGAAAAGTGCGCCGGGTGAGGGTCAGTAGATTAGGAGGCTTTACGCTTATGAAAGAACTGGTGGAAATTCTGGCCAAAGCCCTCGTTGACCAGCCTGAAAAAGTTGATGTGCATTTGGTGGAAAAGGAAAAATCCATTTTGATAGAGCTTAAGGTAGCTCCGGAGGATATGGGGAAAGTAATTGGAAAACAAGGTCGCATTGCCAGGGCCATCCGTACTGTAGTCAAAGCCGCGGCAACCAGGCACAAAAAAAGAGTTTTGGTTGAAATTGTATAAGTAGCGGATTTTGCGGGAGGTTTCCGGGATGGAAAGTCTGACTCTGATCAGGCCGGTTCTGGTCAAGGTTAAGGTTACCGATAATTATAAGAAAAATGCGATTATAGAACTTCAGGATGCGATACGCCGGATGGAAGTTGACCTGCAGCGCCTGGATTATCAAGAGAAGCGGCTGACTGTCGATTTGGAAAAGAAAAATCCGCAAGGAGTAGCAGCGGCGAGGCAGCATCTTGGGCAGGAGCGGCAGCGCATGGAGGAAAACCGGCATAAACTGATCGACAGGCTTAAAGAAGTGGGCGAGTTGCCGCTGGGTTCTGAAGTGTTTTACGGGAAAATGGAAAGTCCCGTGGAAATAAAAGTAGGTGACGATTGGCGGCGGGTGCTTGGAGTGGAAATTATATTACAGGATGGAGTCATAACCGACATCAGGTAAAGGATAGTTCCTGGGGAAGGGAAAACAATGGCTGAAGAATATATACGCATAGGTAAAATCCTGAACACCCAAGGCAGCCGCGGCGCCCTCCGGGTACTGCCGCTGACGGACTATCCCGAGCGTTTTCAAAAGATGGCCCGAGTACAGGTGCTGATCAATGATGCATTAAGGGAGTTAAGTGTTGAGGACACGCATTTTCATAAGAAGTATATCATTATAAAATTTAAAGATATCCTAGACATGAACGCCGCCGGTGAATTGAAGGGCGGGTTTCTGGTTGTTACCCGCGATGAACTGGTGCCTTTGCCGGAAGGAAGCTTTTACATCTTCGACCTGATTGGTTTAGAGGTTTTTGACTCAGATGATGAACGTCTGGGTATAATTGCCGATATAATCCAGACCGGCTCCAATGATGTTTATGTGGTTGAAACTGAAGCAGCCAGGCCATTGCTCATCCCTGCTTTAAAGCAAGTGGTGAAGAAAGTTGACCTTAAGGGGCGGCGTATGGTGGTTCGGCTGCCGGAGGGACTGGGAGACTAGAAAATACCTGATTTGATGCACGGCGCCGTTTGGCCGGCGGCAAAGTTATAATGGTGGCTTTTTATGATTATTGATATTCTGACTCTTTTCCCGGAAATGTTTGCCGGGCCGTTTAGCTCAAGCATTTTGAAAAGGGCGCAAGAGCGCGGCTTGATTAAAATCAATCTGGTTGACATCAGGGATTATTCCAAAAACAAGCACCGTACAGTCGACGATACTCCTTATGGGGGCGGCGCGGGGATGGTTATCTGCCCCGGGCCTGTTTTCGGCGCGGTCGAGCATATAACCGCGCTGCGGGGCTGCAAGCCTCGCCGCGTGGTATTGATGTGCCCGCAGGGCAGGCCTTTGGGCCATGAACTGGCTGCGGAACTTGCCGGAGAGGAGTATCTTGTCTTGATCTGCGGCCATTATGAAGGTGTGGATGAGCGTGTGCGGGAAAGACTGGTAACCGACGAGGTGTCTATTGGAGATTATGTTCTCACCGGCGGCGAGCTGCCGGCAATGGTTGTGGTGGATGTGATCGCCCGCCTGGTTCCCGGCGTATTGGGCGAGGCGGCTTCCGCCGAGGAAGAATCATTTAGTGACGGTTTGTTGGAATATCCTCACTATACCAGGCCGAGGGAATACCGTGGCATGGTTGTGCCCGATGTGCTTTTGAGCGGACACCACGAGAAGATCAGACTTTGGCGCAGACGCCAGTCCCTGCTGCGCACCTTGGCCAGCCGTCCCGAAATGATGGAGCAGGCGGTATTAAACAACGAGGACAAAGAAATAATAAAAAAAGTGATTAAGGATCTGCAAAATCTTGAATTAAGTTAACTATCTGTTTATCGGTAAAATTCTTGCCGTATTCTGAAATATTATGATATAATTGCTTTTGTTGAGCGTAGTATATGGAAGGAGGGAATCTCAGAAATGAATTTAATAAATATGATTGAACAGGAACAAGTGAAGAAGGATATTGTACATTTCAGCCCGGGAGACACTGTCCGGGTGCATGTTAAAGTGGTAGAAGGCGGCCGGGAAAGAGTCCAGGTCTTCGAAGGTGTCGTGATCAGACGCAGGGGCGGCGGACTTAGCGAAACATTTACAGTGAGACGGGTTTCTTACGGGGTGGGAGTGGAAAGAACATTCCCCATGCACACACCAAAAATCGAGCGCATTGACGTTGTGAGAAGAGGCCGGGTTCGCCGGGCCAGGCTGTATTACCTGCGCAAGCTGCATGGCAAGGCTGCCCGTATCCAGGATAAGCGTGATAAAAGATGATGAAAAAGGGACTGGGCATAAAAGCAGTCCCTATTTTTTACTTTACGATGATAAAAAATAAGAGTCTTTTTTCTTTCATTCCGAGGGGGCAGTAAAGTGCTGTTTGAAAGTAATAATGAGATATCTTCACCTGAAAAGGGCAACCGGCCGTTTTATAGAGAAATTATAGAATCTGTAGCAATAGCGGTCCTGCTGGCTGTAGTGATCAGGTTGTTTATTCTGGAGCCGTTTTATATTCCTTCGGGCTCCATGGAACCTGCCTTGAGAGAGAACGACCGTATTATAGTAAGTAAATTAAATTACCACTTTCAGGAACCAAAGCGGGGAGACGTGGTAGTATTCAAATATCCGCTTGATCCAAAGAGAAACTTTGTTAAGCGGCTTATCGCGGTGGGCGGGGAAACAGTGGCGGTTAAAAATAGTGTTCTATACATAAACGGTCAGCCTGTACCGGAAGACTATTTGCCTAAGGGATTGCGCATCAATGAGAATTACGGACCGGTAGAAGTGCCTAACGGCAGTTATTTCATGATGGGTGACAACCGGAACAACAGTGACGACAGCCGCAAGTGGGGATTTCTGCCGGAGGAATTGATTGTGGGTAAAGCGGTGGTTCTTTACTGGCCGCCCGGCCGGGCCGGCGTGGTACGGTAGCATGGATATTCAATGGTACCCCGGTCATATGGCCAAAGCCAAAAGGGAAGTCAAGGAAAACTTAAAGCTGGTCGATGTGGTAATTGAGGTATTGGACGCCAGGATCCCGGCAAGCAGCCGCAATCCTGACATTAACGAAATAACCGGCCGCAAGCCAAAGCTGGTGGTATTAAATAAAAGCGATCTGGCTGATCCGGATTTGACCGGGATCTGGCTGAAAAAATTCATCAATTCAGGTATTCCCGCAGCGGCGGTCGACTTGCGCAGCGGCAGGGGAGTGCGGGCTGTGCCGGTTTTGGTCGGTCAGTTGGCCGCGCCCAAGATGGATTCGCTGATATCAGCGGGCCGGCGGCCAAGAGCCGCGCGCTGTATCGTGCTGGGTATCCCGAATGTGGGGAAGTCATTCCTGATCAACAAACTTGCAGACCGGCGGGCCGCCAGGACCGGATACAAGCCGGGCGTCACCAGGGGGCAGCAATGGGTCAGGATGGCCGGCAATCTCGAACTAATGGACACCCCGGGCATTTTATGGCCGAAGTTTGGGGACCCGGAAGCCGCTTTCCGCCTGGCAGTTACCGGCGCTGTCAGGGAAGAGGTTTTTAACATTTATGATGTGGCCGGGCGATTGGCCAAGTGGCTGGCGAAAAACTGTCCGGAAGCCATCAAGAAGCGTTACAAACTCCAGGACCTACCGGAAGATGCAGGTGAATTGCTCGAATTGATCGGTATGAGCAGGGGATTTATCGGGTCTGGCGGTGTGGTGGATTTGCAAAAATCCGCGCATAATGTTTTGAAAGAATTTCGCGAAGGCAAATTTGGCAGGATAACATTGGATTATCCGGAAAATATATAGCAACTACAGTCCAACTGAACAGCGGTTGGATTTTTTATTTAATCTTGGGGTCTGCTCACGAAACGGAAGAATCGCACGCTAACCGGATAATTGTTGTAGTGTTATTATAATTAAGCAATATGCTTATGATTTTACCATGGCAGAAAATCTTCCGGCTCAATAATTAACAACACTCCACTTATTAGCACAACAATGTTCATAAGTAAGCTGTATTTACTACCACTTAGTTTACTTGTTAATTTATATCCCAACCAACTTCCCAATAGCATTGCAGGTGTTAACGATATGCCTGAAATAATCATACTAGAACGTAAAATATGTAGTTTGGTAAATAAAAGAGCTTTTGTTATATCCATATGGGTTGGAGTAAAAATACCGGCTTATCAGCCGGTAGATTACGTCTTAGCATATACTGACGGTACCCCTTTTATAAAAAACATAATTGATGTCAGGTTTCAGTGCTTTTGACATTAATATATTCAGTGGCGCTGACACCTCCGAAGGAAACTGTTATTACGGCGGTCCCTTCTTTTTTAGCGGTGATTTTACCTTTTCGCACCGTGGCGATTGAGTTATCTGAAGTTGCCCAGGTAGCAGCGGTGGTAACTTTCTTCACTGCACCGTCGGGGAGGATTAAATTTGCCGTAAGTTGTTTTGTCATATTAATCATTAAGTCAGCAGCAGGTTCCTCAAGTTTTATTTGGTTTTTTGAATCAAAATTATGTGTCATTCTGAACAATTTCCATGTGCTGTTCTCGTATCGGTGCGAATAGACACCATTCAACTGGTTGTCAAATAAATATGGGAAAAAGCAGGCGTCATTATCTACAAGTATCCTGTTATTGTCAACCGGCTCAAATCCCCTGATTGGGTTGTCGGAAACAAAAGCCAGGGTTTCCCATGTTTGTTTACCGTTTATACCCCGGAGAGTTTCTGTCGTAAGCCAGTACTTGCCGTCTCTGTAGAATATTGACGGCGCGGCTAATATGTTTTCGTCATCAGACATTACTATATTTGCCGGCGCATCGGCTATCCTGTCTATATCGGAGGAATGTTTTTCTTCAATACGATTATCCCTCCCGGATAGGTGAAAATAGTATAACCTAAATATTTTATTATTTTCGTCGTAGAAGATAAACGGGTTTTGATGCTTATCTCCACTAACTGACGGTACCACTATTCCTTGCTCTTTGAAATTTTTGCCGTCTTCCGATGTTAAACGGACGATATAGGTATCACCACCATAATTTCTCGTACCAAACATGTTAATGACTCCGTCAACCACGACCACGGTACCCCAACGTAAGTTTTTCACCACGGGGGAGATATCTTCCTTTACCCAGTTAATTAAATCATTACTGTAAGCCAGTCCCATGTCAGTGTTTATTTTATTACCGCCTCTGCCCGTATAATATCCCCAAAATCTATAGCCGTTTTTATTTAATTCCACTATAGAAAGAGTATGTGTCCTAAGATTGTCGAATGAGCCGATAGGACCATTATTAATAATTACTTGAGGAGAGCTCAAAGAATAATATTTGACATCACCCCTTGTGTACGCAACTCTTACCAGAAATAATCCGGATAACAACGCCATTGCTAAGAGTGCCAAAAAGAATTTCTTCACCTTTGCTATATCATTTCGAAATCTCATGCGGCTATGCAACTCCCTGATTTTAGATTTGACACTGTTGCTGGTCAATTTGTTATAAGCTACTCACTGCGGTAGAGGTAGCTTACAGCATATAAAGGCAATAATTAAATTTAGGTTATTATAGCATTAATAAATTAAGAATTAAAAATAAAATTGTCCCCCTTCAAATCCTACGAGCATAGCGCTCATCAGCAAGGCTATGAATATGCCGCTAATGACAGGCCTAAATTAATTACATGCTATTGTAAATAGTCGTTTAATCATTTGAAGAATATTATTAACAGAGCAGGGATATTAAGGTGAGCTATCGAAATCATTAATATTTATATCACTTTTACAAATATTTTGGGGGTAAACATATTGGAAATATCCAGTTTATCTATCGCCGAGATAAAAGAGCTTGCTAACGGCCCGATGGGAGCAGGCGAAGAGTTTGTTCTCGCGATGGCGAAAGATCAACGAATTGGAGTACGAGAAATTTACCGTAAGTTAAAAAAAGCTGAAAGCGCCGCAATTGCAGAGGCGCGACGCCTGGCAAAGCTATTTGTCTATGAGGACGATCTAAGAGCCAACGGTTATTACCCGGTGGCCGGAGTAGACGAGGCGGGCCGCGGCCCGCTGGCTGGTCCTGTGGTGGCCGCTGCGGTGATATTGCCCGAGAAAGTTCACCTGCCTGATTTGAATGACTCAAAAAAACTCACACCGCAGAAAAGGGAACTGCTGGCCGGACAGATTAAAAAAATAGCTTTGGCTTGGGCTGTCGGGAGCTCGACGGTAGAAGAAATATACACCCAAAATATTCACCATGCGGGTCTGACTGCCATGCGCAGGGCTGTTGCGGGGCTCAAGGTGAAGCCTGCTTACGTTCTGGTGGACGGTTTCCGCATTGAGAAGCTGGAGATACCGCAAATGCCGATCGTCGGGGGTGACGGCTTAAGCGCTTCTATCGCTGCCGGCTCAATACTGGCCAAGGTGGAGCGGGACCATATCATGGATTCCTATCATGAGTTATATCCTGAATATGGTTTCAACCGGCACAAGGGTTACGCGACGCCGGAGCACCTGAAGGCGCTGGCCCGCTTGGGACCTTGTCCGATTCACCGGGCAGGCTTCCGCCCGGTGGTGGATTCAGCATTAATCAATGTTAATCAAATTCGCGCCAGGTGAGGTTGAATGACAATACGGCGAAAATTATTGGGGCGGCAGGGTGAGGAAGCCGCGGCACAATACCTTGAAAAAAACGGCTATAGGATATTATGCAGGAATTACCGCTGCCGACTGGGTGAACTTGATCTAATAGCCCTGGATGGCGGTGTTCTTGTTTTTGTGGAAGTTCGGACGAGAAGCGGAGACTTGTTCGGCTTGGCGCAAGAAAGTGTTACCGTCCGAAAGCAAAAAAAGCTGCGCCAGTTAGCCTGGTACTACCTGAAAGCGTTTGGAAAAACCGGTTCCGCATGCCGGTTTGACGTTGTGGCGATTTTATTTGACCGCGAAAGTCAGGTGAAAAAATTGGAACATATTGAAAACGCTTTCTAATAAATGGCAGGCGGACGAACAAGAGACGGAACATCAAGAGCCTGAATGATTGAGCCGCATTTTGGCGAAATCGGAATAGCCGAATATATTGCGAACAGGAGAGTTGATGCTAGCATGGATTTTGACGCGCCATATTCCAGAAAAGGTAGTTATTCAATAAAACATGATGGCTTGGAGGAAATATTCGGCTTGACCGGGGAAGATTTGCTGCCTTTATGGGTCGCTGATATGGATTTTCCTTCGCCCCCGGTTGTTCAAGCTGCCATTATCAAGCGTGCTGAACAGGGTGCTTATGGTTATGTGGGAGGCTATCAGCCGCAATATAAGGATATAGTGTCCGCCTGGTTTGCCGGCAGGCAGGATTTACAGGTGGATAAGAGGGCTTTCTTAGTGAGTGATACCATTGTCGCCGGCATAAACCGGATGATTAGAACTTTTACTCAAGAGGGCGATAAGGTGATCATTCAAACCCCGGTATATCCACCTTTTCATAGGGCGGTAATCAATAATAACAGAGAGCTGGTTTACAATCCGCTTAAAAAAACAGCTGCCGGCTATGAAATGGATTATGATGATTTAAACGCCAAGATTGATGACAAATGTAAGCTCCTGATTTTTTGCAGCCCGCATAATCCGGTGGGCAGGGTATGGCGCATCGAGGAATTAGAAAGGTTATGGGAAATTTGTTCCAGGCATAATATCTTGATTATATCCGATGAAGCTCATGCTGACATCGTGTACAGCGGGAATAAGCATATTAATTTTTTAAATGTGGCTGCGCAGGCGAAAGAAAGTGTGATCGTTTGCACTTCACCGCATAAAACCTTCAATATGGCCGGTTTGCACATATCCAATTTGATTATTCCCAATGAGCATTTGCGCCATGCCTATGTTCGGATGCTGACCAGGGAAGGCTATGCCAGGCCGAATATATTCGCCCTGGTGGCATGTATGGCGGCATACGGCCAGGCTGCGCCGTGGCTTGATGAACTGCTGGTTTATCTGGAGGCAAACCGGGATTTTATTGCTCGGTATCTGGCGCGGGAAATGCCGCAAATAGGCTATCATAAACCGGAAGGCACTTTTTTAGCTTGGCTGGATTTTAGTGCTTTCGGGTTGGCGGGAGATAAACTGCAGGAGTGCATCTTGCGGCAGGCAAAGGTTGTGCTTAATGCCGGCGCAATGTTCGGGGTGGAGGGAAATACCTTTATGCGTCTTAATTTTGCCTGCCCCAGAGCGCAAATTGAAAGAGCGTTGGAGCGGATTAAAAATGCATTGTATTGTAAAGTACAATAGTATTGAGAGTTTGGTCCGGATGAACTCCGAAAAAATATGACCGAGGGGTGCGGGAGATTAAAACTATAATCATCGCCGAAAAGCCGTCTGTGGCCAGGGACCTGGCGGCGGTTATCGGGCAGTTTAACAAAAAGGACGGATACCTGGAGAACAATGAGTATATTGTTACCTGGGCCATAGGACACCTGGTGACCCTGGCTGAACCGGAGGACTATGATTCAAGATTAAAGAAATGGCGGCTGGACGCATTGCCCATCGTACCGGAAAAATTTTTGCTGAAACCAATACAAAAAACCGTGAAACAACTGAAAATAATCAATAACCTGGTGAAACGGCAAGATGTGGGGCTATTAATCAACGCTTGCGACGCCGGCCGCGAAGGGGAATTGATTTTTCGCTATATATATCATTTCATCAACTGCAAAAAACCGTTCAAACGGCTCTGGCTCTCGGAAACCACCACGGACGCGGTGAAAAGGGCTTTCGCGCAACTCCGTCCAGGCGCCGAACTGGACCTCCTGGCCCAGTCGGCCCAGGCCCGCAGCCGGGCCGACTGGCTCATCGGGTTAAACGCTACCAGAGCTTTTACCGTAAGACATAACAACTTGCTGTCGGTGGGCAGGGTGCAGACCCCCACTCTTGCCCTGATCGTTAATCGCGAACAAGAAATTTTGAAATTCACGCCGGTTCCTTATTGGGAACTTTATGCAGTGTTCACCAAGGCAGACAGTCAAAGCTATACAGGCAAATGGTTTCAAGGAAAGCGGGACAGGTTTGACAGCCCTGACGCCGCCCGGCAGATTCAAGAGAAGGTTGCCGGCAAACCAGCGTGTGTGGCCAAGGTTGAACAAAAAGAAGCGAGCGAGCCGCCGCCGCTTTTATTTAACCTGAATGACCTGCAGAAAGAAGCCAACAAAAAGTACGGCCTGCCGGCGGCCGGAACCTTGGAAATAGCGCAGGCGCTTTATGAGAAAAGAAAGCTCATTACTTACCCGCGTACGGAAAGCAGGCACATAACAAAGAGTTTGGCCGGTACTTTAGGCAAGCGATTTGCCGCCGTCGCCACCGTGGAAGAATACGCCGCGTTTGCAGAGAAGGCAAGTAAAGCCGGCGCGCCCGGGAAAAGATATGTGGATGACGGGAGAGTAACCGATCATACCGCCCTGCTGCCTACGGAAACAAAGCCCGATATGAGAGCGCTGTCTCCTGATGAGCGCAAAATATATGACCTGGTGGCGCGTAGATTTCTGGCTATTTTTTCCCCGGCGGCCAGGTACAAGCAGACCAGGGTGGTTACTGAAACAGAGGGGAAAAATTCCTTACCACCGGCAGGGTGGAACTGGAGCCGGGCTGGAAAGCCGTTTATGCTCCCGCTTCCCCGGATCGGTACGGCCAGGGAGAAGAGAAGGAGCATGACGAGAATACGCCCGTGCCTGAACTGACCCGGGGGGAAGCGGTGCTCACCGACGGTGCGCAGGTCAGGGAGAAGAAAACAAAACCGCCCAAGAGGTACACCGAGGCCACCCTCTTATCCACCATGGAGGGCGCCGGCAGGTTGCTGGAGGACAATGAACTGAAAGAAGCCATGAAGGGGCACGGCCTGGGTACCCCGGCCACCCGGGCAGCTATAATTGAACGGCTGATTAACGTAGGCTATATCGCAAGGAAACAGAAAACACTGTACCCTACAGAAAAAGGTACAAGCCTGGTCCGTATAGCGCCGGAAATCATTAAAAGCCCGGAAATGACCGGCCGGTGGGAAAAGGCTCTGGCGGATATTGAGGACGGCAGGGTAGAGCCGGGAGAGTTCATGACCGGTATAATAGACTTCACTAGAAAGGTCGTGGATTTGACCAGGGAGCAAGAACCACTGGTAAACAAGGATAACCGGGGCCGTGAAGCACTGGGCGAATGCCCGCTGTGTTCCAGCGACGTGGTGGAATTCCCCAAAAGCTATTCCTGCAGTGGTTATCAAGCCGGCTGTAAATTTGCCATCTGGAAAGAAATTGCCGGAAAAAAGATTAGCATAACCCAAGCCAGAAAACTGTTGCAAAAAAAGAAAACCGGGGAAATCAAGGGGTTCAAATCGAAAACCGGTAAGGAATTTGCGGCCAGCCTAATATTAGGACGGGACGGAAAAGTGAATTTCGAATTTCAGAATAAAACTAAATAAAAAATAATTGATATCATAGTATTCCCTTGCTCCGTCGATCTTTTTATACTCCTCCAATAGTTTTTCTTTTTCGTTAATTGCTTTTTGCGAGGGCGACTATCCTTAAATTAAGCGGCGCCTGTCTAGAGAACGGTATTGGATCGCTTCAGCCACGTGGGATTCTTCGATCAGTTCGGAACCTTCCAGATCGGCGGCAGTGCGGGCTACTTTTAAGATCCGGTCATGGCTGCGGGCGCTTAAAGACAATTGCTTAAAGGCTTCTTTTAGCAGGCTGCGCGCGGACTTGGTCATTTTGCAGTAACGGCGCACTTCTCCAGGACCCATCCGGGCATTGTTTGCCGGAAATTTATTTTTGGTATCACCTTCTTGTGCCGCCGCGCCGAACCTCGCCCGCTGTATCGCCCGGGCCGCTTCCACTCTCCTTTTGATGATTTTGGAACTTTCCGGCTTGTTGCCTGCCGCGATTTCCTCGAAAGAAAGTCTGGGCACCTCAATGTGAATATCCACGCGGTCCAGGAGAGGGCCGGAAAGCCGGGAAATATATCGTTCAACCTGATAAGGGGTGCACTTGCATTCCCGCGCGGCATCGCCGTAGTAGCCACAAGGACAGGGATTGCAGGCGGCGACAAGCATCAAGCCGGCCGGGTAGGTGATGCTGGCGTTTACTCTGGATATTGTCACCACCCCGTCTTCCAAAGGCTGGCGCAGGGCTTCCAGGGCGTCCTTGTGAAACTCCGGCATCTCATCTAAGAAGAGAACTCCATTATGAGCGAGAGAAACCTCCCCGGGCTTAGGAACCCTGCCGCCGCCGATGATGCTGGCTGTGGAAGCGGTGTGGTGGGGAGATCTGAAAGGACGCCTGGTGACCATCGGCCGGCCGGGAGGCAGCAGGCCGGCCAGACTGTGAATTTTTGTCGCTTCAATAGCTTCGGGGAAGGTCAGATCCGGGAGAATGCCTGGCAAGCGCCTCGCCAGCATGGTTTTTCCGGAGCCCGGACTGCCCAGCATGATTATATTATGCCCTCCGGCCGCCGCCACTTCCAGCGCCCGCCGGGCTGCCTGCTGTCCCCTTATGTCCGTGAAATCAAGCTCTTCATCGCAAGCTGAGTCCATTAATCTGTCAAGGTCCAGTTCGAAAGGCTTAATATCTTTTTCCCCGCGCAGAAACCCGGCCAGCTCTGCGAGGGAAGAAGCCGGGATAACTTTTATCCCCTCAACCAGCGCTGCTTCTCCCGCGTTTTCCGCAGGAACGATTATTTCACTCAGGCACGCTTCCCTGGCCGCCAAAGTGTTGGGAAGCACCCCGGAAACCCCTCTCAAAGAGCCGTTTAACGACAGCTCGCCCAAATATACATAATCGCTGCAGCGTAAAGGCTCAATCTGTCCGGTGGCGGCGAGTATTCCTATTGCTATGGGCAAATCGTACATTGGCCCTTCTTTTTTGATATCAGCGGGTGCCAGGTTTACTGTTATCCGCCTGACCGGAAATTCAAAGCCGGAATTTTTTATAGCGGAACGGACGCGGTCCTTGGCCTCCCTGACAGAGGTGTCGGGCAGCCCGACCAGGTCAAAACTGGGCAAACCTCTGGAAACATCTACCTCCACCTCAACAATCTGCCCATCAAGGCCATGCAACGCAGTGCTTTTAACAATTGTAATCATTAATAACTCCATAAATATTTATTTATGGTAATTTCCATGAATTATCCCGTTATTCCTGCTTATTCTTAAATTAATTAATCTAGGCACGGCTTATGCTTGGTGAAGAAATATAACATTGTTGATATCTGTCGAAGCATGTTGGTATATTGAATAAAATTTATCCGCTATTTGGCAGGAATTTGGGAGTATTTGAGGAAATAAACAGTAATATTAGAAATTGCAAACAAGTCGTTGCATGTAATGGACTTATTGGTGGCTAAAGGAGTGTGGAGGATTTGAGCTACCTTTCTTTCAGCAAGCGCTGGGCTAATTATTTAACGGTAAAAACAGGGCTTTCACATGAGAAGGAACTGGTTCTTACCTATGTGATTGAGGTGTTGACGCTTAATCTGCTTAGTATTGCCGTCGCGTTAATCCTGGGAATGTTGTTGGGCGTATTGCCGGGTACGGCCGCCGGTATCGCCATAGCGTTTTTGTTCAGGCATTCTGCGGGCGGAGCCCATTCCAACTCCCCCTGGCGCTGCGGGATAATTACCGTTACCGTCTATCCGGCGATTGCACTCCTGGCGATGAAACTATCCATGCTGGATAAATCGTATGCCGATGTGCTGACAGCTTTAGCCATCATAGTGGGGCTGTCGGCAATTATCCTCTTGGCGCCTGTGGACTCGCCGGCGGCGCCGATTATTTCGCCCGCGAGGCGAAAGAGGTTAAAAATATCGGCATTGATAATCATGCTGATATTGTCAATGTTGTTGATTGTTCTAAGTCAAAACGAGTGGATTTACGCCAGGCAATTACAGTTGTGCATTGCTGTATGTGTAATATGGTTAAGTTTCATGCTCACCAGGCAAGGACATAAAGTGTTTTCATATGTGGACAATATAAAAATAGGATAAACAGTATATCCTGGGTTTTAATATGATCCTGAACACCCCGGAGGGGATAAACCTGTACTATTTCCATAGTACTAATTCCAACGAGGCTGGTCCTTCCAAAATATATTATCCCGATATAAATGTCCTTTTATTTGCGCTGGTTGCGAGACACTCTAATTTAATACGACTTAATTACGACCAAAATATTCCATGTTTTGACAAATAGCCAAACCGAGATTATACTTATACTGTGTTTTTAAAGAGAGGTTTGGTAAATGAGTGTAAGAATTGGTCTGGTTAGTTTGGGTTGCCCTAAGAATCTGGTTGATTCTGAAATCATGCTGGGAATATTAAAAAAAGACGGATTTACCGTAACGAACCGGGAAGAAGAAGCTGACGTGTTGGTTATCAATACCTGTTCGTTTATTGATGACGCTAAGGAAGAATCCATCAACACAATTCTGGAACTGGCCCGTTTGAAGGAGGAAGGCTCCTGCAAGGCTATTTTGGTAACGGGGTGTATGGCCCAGCGCTATCCAAAAGAACTAACGGATGAAATGCCTGAAATAGACGGCTTGCTTGGTACAGGCACAATACAGGAAATTGCCGGGGCGGTAAAAGATGTGTTAACCGGGAAAAAAGTATCCCTGGTAAGAGCGCCCGGCTTTCTTTGTGACGCGAATTTGCCGCGCCTGACATCCACACCCCCGCACACCGCGTTTTTGAAAATAGCGGAAGGGTGCGACAATTGCTGTTCATATTGTGTTATTCCGCAGATTAGAGGACCCTTGAGAAGCAGGCCGGTTGACGATATAGCTTGTGAGGCCGCGCACCTTGCCGCCGGTGGTGTCAAGGAATTGGTTCTGGTAGCCCAGGACACGACCCGTTACGGAGTTGACCTGTACGGCAAACCTGCCCTGGTGGATTTGCTGAAACAACTTGCAGCCCTTGACGGGCCGGTCTGGCTGAGGATTCTTTACGCTTACCCGGATCTTCTCACAGACGAACTGATCGAGCTAATGATGTCCGAGAAAAAAGTGTGCCGTTATCTTGACCTGCCGCTCCAGCACGCCAGCAATGAAGTATTGAAACGGATGAACAGGCGTGGGAGCCCTGCAGAGATCATCCGGCTGGTGGAAAAGCTGCGTTCGGCTTTACCCGGCATAACTTTGCGCACCTCTTTTATTACGGGATTTCCCGGTGAAACAGAAGCTGATTTCCTGGAGTTGCTGGATTTTATGCGGGAAATCAAGTTTGATCGGGTCGGTGTATTCACTTATTCACAGGAAGAGCATACTGCCGCGGCCAAAATGCCGGACCAGATACCTGAAGAAGTAAAATCGGAACGGCGGGACCGTGCCATGGCTGTTCAGCAAAAGATTTCCCTGGAGAGAAACATGAAAAAAATCGGCAGCGTAATTCCTGTCCTGATTGAAGGATTTCATTCAATTGGCGGGTTAAAATATTTCGGCCGCAGTGAAGGTGATGCACCGGACATCGACGGGAAGGTTTACATTATGTCGGAAGTAAAGCTGAACCCGGGTGATATCGTGCAAGTTTCAGTAGTCGATGCGGCGGAGTATGATCTGACTGGAGAATTGGTTTAATGAATTTGCCCAACCGCTTGACCATGGCCCGTATTCTCTTGATCCCGCTTTTTTTACTTATTGCTTCTCTCAAATTCCGTTATGCCGACTACGTGGCTATCTTCGTCTTTGTTCTGGGGGCCGTTACTGATGGTCTCGACGGTTATTTCGCGAGGAGAAACAATCAGGTAACCCTGCTGGGAAAATTCATGGACCCATTGGCTGATAAAATATTGGTTTCAGCCGCGCTGATTATTCTTGTGGAAATGGGCAGGCTGTCCGGCTGGATTGCCGTGGTGATCATCAGCAGGGAATTTGCCGTAACCGGCTTGCGCGCTGTTGCCGCCGCGGAAGGAGATATATTATCCGCCAGCAGCCTCGGCAAGATCAAAACTGTTACGCAGGTAGTGGCTATTGTCGCCATGTTTGTTCAGGAACATTTATACAGCCTGTTTCACTTCCCGGTTGCCGGCCTGGCGATGGCGTTCGCGGTTTTATTCACTGTTTGGTCTGGTTTTGACTACTTTATCAATACGTGGAAAATGTTAAAAAAAGATGGCTACTGATTGATATATATAATCTATCCATTTATTCACTAGGGAAACAAAATAGCCATTTATGCTATAATAATTGGCGGTATAGCATTACCAGTCATTCGGAGAGGGGATCGCCATGCAATGGCAGGGCTTAAAGATACCGGTAATTATTTTCTCGCTATTGGCCGGGCTGGTTGTTATCTTCGGCGTCCAATGGATCTATCAAAAATATAGTATTCAAAATCCGATAAATATGGTTTTGTCCGGCAATGAGGCTGTCGAATCTTATAATGTCAGCACCGAGGGCAAGCAAATTAAGATAACTCTTACATTTAAAGACACTGCGGATTTAATGCAGTCATATAATGAACTGCAGAAAGAACTGGACCAAAAAATGGGCCAGCGGTCTTACCAGCTTCTGTTGAAAGACAGCAGGGACGACAGCCTGCAGCAGGTGTGGTACAACATTCAGTTCGCTGTTTACCAGGCGATTGCCCAGGGAAGTTACCGGAGTATGGCGGAAGAGATAAAACAAGAGGCCGCTGCGGCGGGAGTTGAGGCGAAAATTAATATTGATCAGAAAAATATTTATATAAGGTTAAAAAAAGACGGGCGGATCCTTGACGAAGTGGTTGCCAGGGACGGCGGGCAATCTAACGGCAACATAAAGGCGCCACTTGTCGGAGGTGGAACAAATGCTCAAGGAAATTAGCATAGGGCTTAGCATCGCCCTGGTAATTTCGATGATCATCATGGGCTATGATGTAACCCCGTTTTTATTTTTTTTGGCGGCCGGCGGCGGACTTTATTATATTGCCAGGATGAGAGGCATGGTCGGCGCCAAAAATTTTGACAGTCCGGTCGGGTCGGGACGTTACGAAATTTCCTTCAGTGATATCGGCGGGCAATTTTCAGCCATCCATGAACTGCGCGAGGCCTTGGACTTTATTAAAAACCATCAGAGCATAAAAAGTCTGGGGATTCGGCCGCTTAAAGGTATTCTGCTTACGGGGCCGCCTGGAACAGGCAAGACGCTGATGGCTAAAGCCGCGGCCAGTTATACTGATGCTGTCTTTATTGCCGCTTCCGGTTCGGAATTTATTGAAATGTATGCGGGAGTAGGCGCTCAGCGGGTTAGAAAACTATTTCAAACTGCAAGGGATTGCGCCCCGCGCCAGAAAAAGAATTATGCCTTGATTTTTATTGATGAGATTGAAATCCTGGGCGGCAAGAGGGGGCAAACTACCAGTCATCTGGAGTACGATCAGACTTTAAACCAGCTTCTTGTGGAAATAGACGGGCTGAAGGTGGATGACAATGTAAAGGTGTTGCTTGTCGCCGCCACGAACCGGTCTGATATGCTTGATCCGGCGCTCATGCGGCCGGGGCGCTTTGACCGGATTGTTAAAGTTGACCTGCCTGATAAGGACGGGCGGCTGGAGATCTTAAAAATTCATACCAGGAACAAGCCGCTGGCTGAAGATGTGGAGTTAAATGTGATTGCCCGGGAAACCTTCGGTTTTTCAGGAGCGCACTTGGAAAGCCTGGCAAATGAGGCGGCTATTCTGGCTATGCGTGAAAAATCATCAGTAATAAAACAGCATCATTTTAACGAGTCAATTGATAAAGTAATGATGGGCGGGAAGCTGGATAAACGTCCTTCAGAAGCCGAAATGAAAAGGATAGCTATTCATGAGATTGGCCATGCTTTAATCAGCGAGCACGTCCGGGCGGGTTCTGTTTCCACCCTGACCATTACCCCCCGCGGTGATGCATTGGGGTATATGCGGCAGACTCCGGAAGATGATACTTACTTGTACACTAAAGATTACCTCGAGAATCAAATTTCTGTTATGCTGGCAGGCGCGGTTGCGGAGGAAACCATTTTGGGGAACCACAGCACCGGTTCCGCCAGTGACTTTGAGCAGGCAATGCGTACGGCCGAGACAATGCTGCGTTCAGGCATGTCGGATTTGGGCGTCATATGCTTTGACAGCCTTCCCCAGGAACTAAAGCATCATACTCTGGCCGGCATAGTGCAGGAACAGGAGAAGCGGGTAAAGGAGCGCATTTCCGAAGCGCGGCAGGTATTTACAAATGTTTCAGAGATCTTGCTGGAAAAGGAAAAAATCACGGGGAAGCAGTTTCGCAAAATTATCAAGGAATATAATGCGGGAATTAATTAATTGCGAAATAAATAATCTGTTAAGGGAAACGAAACGGGCCGGCTGAATTAATTTTTTAGCCGGTCCGTTTCCTCGTAAATATATTAGCCTTATGGCCTTACGGTGTTGGGGCGATTCATGCTATAATCTGTCTGGAGAGTTAATATCGGGATGTGATAATTTGAAGACAGAACTTATTTTTACCGGTTCGGAACTGCTGCAGGGCCGCATTGTGAACAGCCATGCCCAGTATTTGGGAAGAAGGTTGTCCGAGCTTAATTTTGACGTCGCGTGGCATGTCACGGTGGGAGATAATTATGAAAGGCTGGAGCAGGTTGTCAGGCAGGCGCTGGAACGGTCTGAGCTGATTTTAATCACCGGGGGACTTGGTCCGACCACGGATGACCTTACTAAGGAAACCGTCGCTCACGTGCTGGGTCTGCCAATGATCCTTGATGAAAAATCGCTGGACGGGATAAGGGAGTTTTTTAACCGCCGCGGCATGTCCATGCCTGAATCCAATGCCAGACAGGCCTACTTTCCGCAAGGGGCAACTATTCTGCCAAACAACCGGGGAACCGCGCCCGGCATATTGATTGATCGGGGAAATAAAATTATTGCTCTTTTACCCGGACCGCCGCACGAATTGACTGCTATGTTTGAAGAGACACTGGCGCCGCTATTGTCAAAAAAAGCTGGTTCCGGAGACGTCACCAGGGTTAAAGTCGTCAGAGTTACCGGTATTTCCGAGTCGGCTGTGCAGGATCTGATGAAAGACTTGGGCGGGCAAGGCAATCCGGGCATCACCTATTTGGCCAGCCCGGGCCAGGTGCAGGTACGGATAACCGCGCGGGCGGCGAATGCCGAACAAGCGGAAAAAATGGTGGAGGAACTCTCGGAAAAGGTGAATTGTCGTCTTGAAGAGTACATCTTTAGTTACGGTGGTGAAAAGTTAGAGCACATTGTTGCTAAACAGTTGCTCGATAAGGGGATGTCGATTGGTTTGGCGGAATCCTGCACAGGCGGATTGATCGCCGCGAAGCTGACTGACGTTCCCGGTAGTTCAGGCTACTTTACCGGTGGTGTGGTTGCGTACAGCAATGAGGTAAAAAAAGCTATTCTCGGGGTGGCTCCCGAGACAATTGACCGGCACGGGGCTGTCAGTAAAGAGACGGCGGTGGCCATGGCCGAAGGTGTGCGGAACCTGATTCATGCAAGCCTGGGTCTGGCCGTAACAGGTATTGCCGGGCCGGACGGCGGTACCCCGGTTAAACCACGGGGACTGGTTTATATCGCCCTGGCGTCCGAAAGGGGCACCTCCTGCCATGAGTACCATTTTCCCGGCGACCGTCTGGCTGTGAGGATGGGCACGGTAAACGCCGCGCTAAATATAGTCAGGGCATTCCTTCAAGAAAAATAGTATTCTAATTTATTCTTTTCTGATTATTTTTATTGACATAAATTGAAAAGCGACATATAATTAGCTGAGGACGAACAAACGTTCTTTTTGTAATGATTATCTGAACATGGAGGTAATGCTTTTGTCTGATAAACAAAAAGCTTTGGAACTGGCGCTGACGCAGATAGAACGGCAATTCGGCAAGGGTTCGATTATGAAGCTTGGAGAAGCCTCCGCTAATTTAAATGTTGAGGTTATTCCAACAGGCACTCTGGCGCTGGATATCGCTCTTGGCATCGGGGGAGTGCCGCGCGGCAGGGTAATAGAGATATTTGGGCCGGAATCTTCCGGGAAGACAACCGTGGCTCTCCACATCATCGCCGAGGCCCAGAAGACAGGTGGGGCGGCGGCTTTTATCGATGCCGAGCACGCCCTCGATCCGGCATATGCCAGGAACCTGGGAGTAGATATTGAGAACCTGCTGGTGTCCCAGCCGGATACCGGTGAGCAGGCGCTGGAAATTGCCGAGGCATTGGTGCGCAGCGGAGCTATAGATGTCATCGTTATCGATTCTGTAGCCGCCCTGGTGCCGCGTGCTGAGATTGAGGGGGAGATGGGAGACTCACACGTTGGATTGCAGGCGCGGCTGATGTCCCAGGCGTTGCGCAAGCTCACCGGGTCGATCAGCAAGTCGCATACAACAGTAGTCTTTATTAACCAGATCCGGGAAAAAGTCGGTATCATGTACGGCTCGCCTGAAACTACCACCGGCGGGCGCGCCTTGAAATTTTACGCTTCAATTCGCATGGAAGTGCGTAAACAGGAAAATATCAAGCAAGGTACCGATATTATTGGGAACCGCACCAGAGTCAAGGTGGTGAAAAATAAAATGGCGCCGCCTTTTAAACAGGCCGACTTCGACATCATGTACGGTACGGGAATATCCAAAGAAGGCAGCATTCTGGACATTGCCGCTGATTTAAACATTATTAACAAAAGCGGAGCCTGGTACTCCTACAATGATGACAGGCTGGGTCAAGGCCGGGAAAATGTCAAAGAATTCTTAAAAGAACATCCTGACATGGCCAAAGAAATTGAGCAAAAAGTTCGACTGGCGCATAATCTTGCCGGTGTTAAAGTTGCTCCTTCGACTGCGGGCGCGGCAGAGGGCGATTTAAATAAATAATGAAAAATGAACTTAAAAAGGCCAGGTCATTAGCTTTAAGGATGCTGGCACTCCGCCGGCGTTCCAGGCATGAGCTGGAACAATATCTGGAGCGGAAAGGCTTTACCCCCGAAGTGTCGCACCCGGTTTTGGATGTTTTGGGGGAGTATGGCTATATCAACGACAAAGAATTTGCCCGTTGCTGGGTGGACCGGAGACTGGGTAAAAGAGGATTCAGTGGGTTAAGGCAAGAACTGCGGGACAAGGGAATCAGCGTTAAGATCATTGAAGAGGTTCTGGGTGAATTGGGAGATGACAGGGAATATATCACTGCTATGAAATTAGTGAAAAAGGAAATGATCCGTAGTAATGGGGAGTGTAATCTTCCGCGGCTGGTAGGTTCGCTTAACCGGCGTGGTTTTACATGTGAAGTAATTAGTAAGATACAACGCAGGATTAAAGATGGCGACAGAGACTGAATTTATCCCCCCGGGTTTGTGCCTGACGGGTTTTAGCTTGACTTTTTTTGAAAAAACCTGTACAATCTAATATGGGAGAAAATAGAATTGGATACTACTACGTACGGGTTTTATTATAGATAAAATCCAATAGTTCCTAAGGTCGAAGTTCGGTTTGGTTTGTTGAACCGGACTTTAGGAAGGTGCCCATTTGAGGTTTTTTCTTTCCGTGATCTGGACAAGAATAAATAGTAGTGTCTGTTCATTTTCGACCGAGTTATACTCGGTTTTTTTTTGTTGCTGGAATAAAACTCATCAAAAAAGGGGGTGAAAAAAGGTATTGGAATTTAATATGATTATAATTATTATAGGATCTGTACTGGCATCTTTTGTGGTAGGGTATTTTTTAAGAAAATACTTGGCGGAAGCTAAGATTACTTCCGCTGAGAGCGAAGCAAAGAAAATAATTGATGAAGCGGAAAAGAATGCTGAAGCTAAAAAGCGGGAAGCAATTCTGGAGACCAAAGAAGAGGTTCTGAAACTGCGCAATGAAGTTGAGAAAGAAAACCGGGAGCGCAGGGGGGAGCTTCAAAGAGCGGAACGCAGGTTAGTTCAGAAGGAAGAAAACTTGGACCGCAAAGCTGACTCAATAGAAAAGAAAGAGGTGGCTTTAAGCCGGAAAGAAACGGAAATAGAAGCTGTTAAAAATAAAATCGCAGAGGTTTATAAAAAACAGCTTGGTGAATTGGAACGGATATCAGGCATGACATCTGAAGAAGCGAGGCAGATCCTGCTTACTGATATTGAAAAAGAAATACAGCATGAAGTAGCAATAATGATCAAAGACATGGAAAACAAGGCTAAAGAAGAAGGGGAAAAACGGGCTCGTGATGTTATTTCTCTAGCTATTCAGAGGTGCGCGGCGGATCATGTCGCCGAGACGACAGTAGCGGTGATCCCGTTGCCCAGTGATGAAATGAAAGGACGTATTATCGGACGTGAGGGTAGAAATATTCGTGCTTTTGAAACGCTAACGGGAATAGATCTCATTATTGATGATACACCGGAAGCTGTGATTTTGTCAGGTTTTGATCCGATCCGGAGAGAAGTGGCAAGGATTGCTCTGGAAAAGCTGATCGTTGACGGCAGGATCCATCCGGCGCGCATTGAGGAAATGGTTGAAAAAGCCAAAAAAGAGGTCAACAACCAAATTAGGGAGGCTGGAGAACAGGCGACCTTTGAAACAGGTGTGCACGGTATTCACCCCGAACTGGTCATTCTTTTGGGGCGCTTAAAATTCCGTACAAGTTATGGCCAGAATATATTAAAACATTCAATTGAAGTTGCCCACCTGGCTGGTCTGATGGCTTCTGAACTGGGAATTGATATCCAAATGGCAAAAAGAGCCGGTTTATTGCACGATATCGGCAAGTCGGTTGACCACGAAGTGGAAGGGCCGCATGTCACTATCGGTGTTGATCTGGCTAAGAAATACAAGGAATCGCATGATATTGTTCATGCCATTGCTTCCCATCACGGAGACGAAGATCCTAAAACCATTATTGCTGTTCTGGTGCAGGCTGCCGACGCGATTTCCGCTGCTCGGCCCGGCGCGCGCCGGGAAACGCTGGAAGCATATATCAAACGCCTCACTAAACTGGAGGAGATTGCCAACTCCTTTGAGGGAGTGGAGAAATCATACGCGATTCAAGCGGGGCGTGAAGTACGCATCATGGTAAAACCTGATAAAATTGATGACATAGGCGCTATTCGGTTGGTGCGGGACATTGCTAAAAGGATAGAGAACGAATTGGACTATCCGGGGCAGATCAAAGTTGTGAGCATCCGGGAAACCAGAGTGGTTGAGTACGCAAAATAAGTAAAAAACGGCTCTATAGGGGGCCGTTTTTTGTATTCTTTGAGATCTGCCAACGATAAATTATTCATGGAAATATTTTTTTAAAACCATTACGTGAAAAAAAGCAGGAATCTTTTATGATAAACAGAATCTATACATGTTTCACTAGGTTTCTTAGGGGAAGGTGAATTTATTGGGATTTAACTATGATGGTAAAAGCAACGATGTTAACGGCAGTGTGGGCCTGTTAATTTCCATTTTGGTCTGCTACCCGGAAGTGGCTGCAATAAATTTCGACCCGGAGAAACAGCTGATCAGGTTTACCTTTATCTATTCAAAAGTACTGATAGAAAATGAATTAGATAATTTGAAAGCAAGATTGCTCAATAGCATAGAAGTGTACAACCAGCTGGAAGGCAGGAAAAACAGTATTATTTCTTTGAATAGTCAAATATGTGATAATCTTACCATCATTGAAGTACAGCGCGATGTAAATACCCTGTTCCAGGAAGAAATAACATTGATTGTGGAATTATTTCGTCAATGTTTTAATAATAATCTTGTAACCGAAGGATATGATCAATATATTGAAGAAGAAATAGTGGCCCAGGAAGAGATGATCGGGCATATGCTTGAAAGAATAAAAGGCACCAGTCAAGACAAGTACCTGTTTGCTTTTCGCGAGGAGGGCAGGGTATTGGTGTTCGACAAATAAAAGGAGGTCAAAAACATGCGTTTGTTGATGATCGGTGATGTTGTCGGGCGCCCGGGCAGGAATGCCGTGCAGGTTACCTTAAAAGAATTGAAACATGAACATGAGTTGGATATGGTTATCGCGAACGGTGAGAACGCTGCCGGCGGCAACGGCATAACCAGGGAAACTGCCCAGGAATTATTTGCCGCGGGAGTGGATATCCTCACGATGGGCAATCATGTTTGGAATAAGAAAGAGGCTTTAAACTATATTGCCCATGAGAAACGAATAGTCAGGCCGGCTAATTATCCGCCCGGCTCTCCAGGCACCGGCGCTGATATCTATGAAACCAAGGGAAAGGTTAAAGTTGCGGTAATAAATCTCTCCGGAAGGGCCTTCATGCAACCGCTAGACTGTCCTTTCCGCAAGGCGGATGAAATGTTAAAGTTTTTATCAGAGAAGGCAAGAGTGGTAGTTGTAGATTTTCATGCCGAGGCTACCTCGGAAAAAATAGCCATGGGATGGTATCTTGCCGGCCGGGTTTCGGCAGTGTGCGGTACGCATACACATGTACAGACTGCTGATGAACGTATCCTGCCCGGCGGTACTGCCTATATTACTGATTTAGGTATGACCGGTCCGTGTGATTCAGTTATCGGCGCTAAGAAAGAAATTGTCATTAAACGTTTTATAACTCAACTTCCCCTGAAATTTGAAGTCGCAACCGGTCTTTTTCAGTTCAATGGAGTAATTATTGACATTGATGAGATAACCGGGGAAGCCGTGTCGATTAGCAGGATTCAAAATTACGAGTAGCGCAGCTTTTTTGGGGTTGAACATTTTTCATTTAGTAAAGAGGTATTTTCCGACCGCTCGCGAATATATTTTTTATACGGGAAATACAGGGTAACAAACCTTGCAGCATATTCACATTTTTTGTAATGAGGGAGGTAGCTTAAATGGATGTCTTAAAAGTTTCAGCAAAGTCCAATCCAAATTCTGTTGCCGGTGCCCTGGCTGGTGTACTGCGGGAGCGAGGTTGTGCCGAAATGCAGGCAATAGGAGCGGGTGCGCTTAATCAGGCAGTAAAAGCGGTGGCGATCGCCAGAGGATTTGTGGCGCCGAGTGGGGTAGACTTGATTTGCATACCTGCCTTTACGGATATAATTATTGACGGGGAAGAGAGAACTGCCATTAAATTAATTGTTGAACCGAGATAAAAATATTACACTTTTAGTATTTAATTAGCAGGTCCTGTTTATTTATCTTGATAAACAGGGTTTTTTATTGGAGGAACATTTTGGAGCATATTATTAAAAGGAAAGCTGAAGCATTACATTGTGAAAGTATCGTATTGGATACCCATTGCGACACGCTTACCGCCATGCTTGATGAGGGCAGGCCGCTTGCCGGATGCCCGGGCTTAGGTCATCTGGATCTGCCCCGTTTGAGAACCGGGAAGGTAAATGTTCAGTTCTTTGCTGCGTTTATCGCTCCTGAATTTAAAAGTACGGCGGTGAGAAGGGTATTGGAGCTTGTCGATTTATTTTATCGGGAGATAGAAAGCAATAATGATGTGATTTTACACGCAAAAAGTATGAATGATATTAATAAGGCAATAACGTCCGGCAAGATTGCCGCTTTTCTTTCCGTTGAGGGCGGCGAGGCGCTGGCGGGAAGCCTTGGTATTTTGCGTGTATTATATAGATTGGGGGTTCGCAGTATCACCTTGACCTGGAATGGGCGGAATGAGCTGGGCGCCGGTGCTGGAGAAGACTGTCCCGGAGAAGGCTTGACGGAGTTTGGGATTGCGGTTGTAAGAGAAATGAACGACCTCGGATTGCTGGTGGATGTATCTCACCTGTCCGAACAAGGTTTCTGGGATGTCTTGAGAACATCACGCCAGCCGATAATCGCTTCTCACTCTAATTGCCGGGCGCTTTGCGATCACCCCAGGAATTTAACTGACGAACAGATTAAGGCGCTAGCAGAGCGCGGGGGTGTAATAGGGGTCACTTTCGTGCCTGACTTTCTCGGCGGTGAGAATACTTCAGTAGATCATGTTCTTGCTCATATTGAACATGTTATAGCAGTCGGCGGGCCGGATTGTGTGGGGCTTGGTTCAGATTTTGACGGCACGGAAAGGCTGCCGCTGGGGCTGGTTGACTGCTCGCGCCTGCCGGTTATAACCATGGGTTTATTAGAACGGGGATACAGTGAAAATGTCATAAAGAAAGTGCTCGGCGGCAACTTTATCAGGGTAATGCGGCAGGTGATAAAATAGTTTGGGTATCCAGAAGTCAGGAGTCAGAATTCAGAATATTTCAAGACAATAAGTCATTCTCTCATTCTTTCTACTGACTGTTATAGTTACATTTGGACTGCCGAAAGAAGGTGGACAACTGTGCAGGTGGATATGCACGTGCATACAACTGCTTCGGATGGTATGGACAGCCCCGTAGAAGTAGTGGCCAGTGCGAAAAAGCTCGGTCTTAAAGCGCTGGCGATTACAGATCATGATACGTTGGAAGGTGTTGAACCGGCGCTGAAAGCTGGTCATGACTATGAAATAGAAGTTATTCCCGGTATTGAGTTAAGCACTGAGGCCAATGGAGAGGAAACACATATTCTCGGTTATTTGTTAGAGCTTGCCAGCAAAGAATTTCTAGAGACAATTTCGTTGTTTCGCAACTATAGAATTAAACGTATTGAGCAAATGGTTGTAAAGCTGCAAATGATGGGTTTCCCGGTTGTGATGGATAGAGTAATGGCCATTTCAGGGACTGGTTCGGTTGGGCGTCCGCACCTGGCTGCGGCAATGGTTGAAGCAGGTGTTGCTGCTAATTTGACAGAGGCTTTCGACAAATACATTGGCAGGGGATGTTCTGCTTATGTCCCGCGTTATAAGATAGAGCCGGCTGAAGCGGTTCAACTAATCCGGAAAGCCAACGGGGTACCCGTTTTAGCCCATCCCGGACTTGGTAATTCCAGTAAACTTATACCGGAACTGGTACCAAAAGGTCTGGCGGGAATTGAAGCATTCCACCCTGCGCACTCGCGGGAATTATCTGAGTACTATTACAGGCTGGCTGAAAAATACAATTTGATCGCAACAGGCGGATCGGATTACCATGGTTTAGGTCACAAAGAGGGTCGAAGCCTTGGTATGGTAACGGTATCTTATGCCGTGCTTCAGGAAATGAAAGATTGGAGAATAGCCCTCAATCCCTCTAAGTAGCGTGACATGGCCGCAACGTCTATTTACTGCTTTCGGCGCATATACTAGCACTAGCGTTAAGACTCTGGTAAGGTGGTGCTGCGTTGGAAGATACTATTGATGTTTGTTACTTGAGGCGAAGGATCGTGGAGTTAGAGGAAAAAGTTGAGCAACTGCGGCTTAGCCGAAGAGTATTGATGAATTTAATTGAAAGAACTGAAAAGGAAAGAGCCGGTTTTCTTGTCAGGTTGGAAAAAGAAAACCACAAACTTCACCGGGATAATCGCCGCTATGCCAAGCGGCTGCTTGACAAAAACTTACAGATAATAGAATTGGAATCGAAATTAGGAGATATGAACGCCAAACAGCTTACACCGGCGCATGTTTAAGTTAAAATATACAATAAATATCCACAGGATTATACACAGTTGTTAATATTTGTAAATATATAATGAAATTAATTAGGAAGACCCGAAGGGTCTTTATTTTCTGTTTAAATGTGGTATAATGCAGTATGATTTTTTTTGGCGGTGGGTTTTATGCGAATTGCGGTGATTGACGGGCAGGGCGGCGGTATTGGTAAACATATTACCGAGAGGCTGCGCAGGGGTTTACCCGAAGAAATAGAAATTTTGGCGTTAGGGACCAATGCGCTGGCCACTTCAATGATGCTGCGCGCAGGCGCGAATGAAGGCGCGACAGGTGAAAATGCCGTAGTATTTAACGCCGGGAGAGTTGCTCTGATCGCCGGCTCAATTAGTATTTTATTTGCCAATTCGATGCAGGGTGAATTAACGCCCAAAATGGCTGAGGCAATTGCCTCCAGCCCGGCAAGAAAAATCTTATTGCCGCTAACCAGGGCGGGTGTCGATATAGTGGGGCTAAAAGCTGAACCACTGCCGCATTTAATAGAAGAACTAACTATAAAGGTGAAAGAGATCATTGAGCGCCGGTAAATTTGCAACGGCATGCGACTGATAGTCTCCCCCGGCCAAGGTGGCGCGGGGTTTATTATTACTAATTGGTGAGTAAATCGATGAAAGGTAAGCTGATCTTGATTCTGGGCGGCGCGCGCAGCGGCAAAAGTAAGTTTGCCGAGAAAGTGGCCGTTAGTTTAGGCGGCAGGATAACCTATATTGCAACCGCGGCGCCGCTTGATAAGGAAATGGCCGAACGGATCCGGCTGCATCAGGCTTCCCGGCCCGGAGACTGGCAGACAGTTGAGGAGCAGAAAAACGTTGCCGAAGTAATATTAAATGGCCGTAAAGGTGATGTGTTTCTGCTGGACTGCATAACTCTGTGGCTGACCAACATGTTGCTGGATGAGCAATTACCAGGGACGGGTGCAACAAGGTCTGAAAAAGAAATGTTTATCCTGGCGCAGGCAGCCAGACTCGCTGAAGGTGTCAAGTCAGGAGCGCATCTGGTTGTCGTGTCAAATGAAGTTGGCATGGGAATTGTCCCGGATGCATCCTTAGGCAGAACTTTTAGGGATCTGGCCGGCAAAGTCAATCAGGTTCTGGCCGGCAAAGCTGACTGCGTCTATCTGGTAATCGCGGGACTTCCCCTGGAACTAAAAGCAACGGCTGGTACCGGGTTTGAGCTTGATCTGTGAAAAGCCGAGCATTAAAAAATAGCATTTAAAAGCCCAAGGGAGCTTTATTTTTGAAAAGTATCTTGTTTGCTTTTTACCAACTTACCAGGTTGCCTTTGCCCGCCATAACATTTGATGAAGTCGCCTGCGGTAAGTCGACAGCGTTTTTCCCACTGGTGGGACTGAGCCTTGGCGCCGTTATGACTGCTTTGGCATGGGCGGTAAGGTTGATTTACCCTGCCCAAGTTGAGGCGGCGCTGCTTGTTGTAGGAATGGTTGTTCTGACAGGCGGTGTGCACCTGGACGGTTTTATGGACAGCATTGACGGATTATTCAGCGGTCGGTCCAGGGAAAGAAAATTAGAGATTATGCGTGACAGCCGGGCGGGTGCTTTCGGAGTGGTGGGGGTAGTGTGCCTGTTGTTGTTGAAGTACTGCCTGTGGCTTGATTTAATTGGCAATGAACTGACCAGGATTTTGCTGGTTGTACCGGCTTTAAGCCGTTGGGGAATGACGATTGCCATTTCAATGTTTCCCTATGCCAGAAATGATGGTTTGGGAAAGGTGTATGCGTTGAATACAGGTGCTAAAGAACTCTCGGAGTCCACTTTTTTAGCGGTGATAATAGCTGGTTTTCTAATGGGCTTGACAGGTGTCTGGCTTATTCTGATATGTGCGGCGATTACCTGTCTGGCTGGCCTGTTAATAACCAAGAAGTTAGGCGGACTTACGGGAGACGTATACGGTTTTATCAACGAAATATTGGAAGTGGCGCTGTTGCTGGCAGTATATCCGGTACTCCGCATAAATCTTGTTTAATAATAATTTATAAATACTGGAGGGAATTGAATGACTTGCCGGATTTATTTTGTGCGGCATGGAGAAACATCGTGGAATGCCTTGTTGAAAGTTCAAGGTCACTCAGATGTCTTTTTATCAGACCGGGGACGCGAGCAGGCGGAGATGTTGGCACAGCGCCTGGCCAATGAAAAAATCCATTGTTTTTACAGCAGCGATTTAGCAAGGGCCTATGAAACCGCAAGGATCGTTGCCCGGCCACATGAACTTGAGGTTATAGCAACACCGGCTTTAAGAGAACTAAATTTCGGGGTCTGGGAAGGTATGACCGCGAAGGAGATTGAGGAGGTTTATCCCGGACAAATAGAGAGTTGGTGGACCAACCCTCTAGACACACGTATTCTGCAGGGGGAAAAACTGTCGGAGATGACGGAGCGCTGCGTGCACGAGGTAAAAAATATTATTAATAAGCATGACAACGAAACCGTTTTAGTGGTAGCCCATGGAGGAGCCATTCGCAGTATTATCTGCAGTGTGCTGGGGATTAATTTGAACGAGCAATGGCGCCTCCACTTGGATAATGCCTGCTTGAATCTGGTTGATTTCCCGCAATGGGAAAGAGGCATATTAAAGCTGTTTAATGACTGCACCCATTTAAAAAAATAAATGCCGCAATATTATATTTAGACTGACCGATACTGGGTATAATACTGAAAAAACGGGGTGGATTAATGGATAACATGGATTTTGTCACACAAAGCCGTGTTCCCTGGAGCAGTGAGCCCAGTCTTAAGGAAATGACCCGTGAAGTCGGAGTAGACTTTGACCGGTTTATTGAAGATCTTAAAGAGGATAAAACAGACGTTGAGATGGCTGAGGAGTTTAACGTGTCCGAGAAGCTGATCTATCACTTGCGGGAGCATTTTTATTCGCACGGTTTGGGCTCGATCGAAGGTCAGGACTAGCGGCTTAATACTGTGTGCAGTAATTGGCGGTTAAATAATGAATGAATAAGCACAGAATGAATAGCTTTTTTATAAATAAGCTTTTTTATTGACTTGTAAAGCTTGATATGTTATAATACAACCATTAAATAACAAATGTTAAGTAAGTAGAAGCCATCCGCTTCTCACCTTACGACGCGCCCTTAAAAACGCAGTCCATAAGGTTTCTTGATCGGTAATTAGCTTTTGAGCGGGTGGGTATGCCCGCTTTTTTATTTTTTGGGAGGTGAACACGCTATCACAAAAGATTTCCGTATTAATGAGGAGATCAGGGCTAGAGAAGTTAGGGTTATTGACAGCGAAGGGACCCAACTCGGTATTATGCCTGCTAGAGAGGCTCAACGGCTGGCTGAGGAAAGGCAACTTGATCTGGTGGAAGTTGCTCCTGCCGCGAAACCGCCTGTTTGCCGGATCATGGACATCGGCAAGTATAAGTACGAGCAGAGCAAGCGAGAGAAAGAAGCCAGGAAAAAGCAGAAGATTGTCAGTATTAAAGAAGTAAAACTCCGGCCCAATATTGAGAATCATGATTTTGACGTAAAAGCAAAAAACGCTATCAGGTTTTTAAAAGATGGTGATAAAGTCAAAGCAACTATAATATTCCGCGGACGTGAAATTGTCCATACCCAGCTGGGTCAAAAATTACTGGCCCGGCTGGCGGAATGTTTGGGTGAATACTCGACGGTTGAAAGGCAGCCAAAATTAGAAGGTAAAAATATGATTATGATTTTAGCACCAAAACAGGATAACTAGGAAGGAGTGTATTAACTTGCCTAAAATAAAAACACACCGTGGAGCGGCAAAACGATTTAAAAAGACGGCTACCGGGGAGTTTAAAGGTTCACATGCTTTTCACAGCCATATTCTTGGCAAAAAGAGCGCCAAGAGAAAACGCAACCTGCGCAAGGCCACTGTTGTTAGCGCTGTCGACGCCGGTCGCCTGAAGAGGCTGTTACCCTAACGTTACTTGTATAGATTCGTCATATAAAGGAGGAATATTACATGCCACGGGCGAAAAGCAGTGTGGTTTCACATAAAAGACATAAGAAGATCTTGAAATTAGCCAAAGGTTACCGGGGTGCAAAAAGCAAACTCTACAGGGTTGCCAACCAGCAGGTAATGAAGTCGTTGATTTACGCCTATCGCGACCGGAAGGCAAGAAAACGTGATTTCAGGAAGCTTTGGATAGCCAGAATCAACGCTGCCGCCAGGATGAACGGCATTTCATACAGCCGCTTGATGAACGGGCTCAAACTGGCGGGCATTGAGATAAATAGAAAATTACTGGCCGAAATGGCAATTAACGACGCCCAATCTTTTGGCCGTCTGGTTGAGATGGCCAAGGCAAAACTCTAAGGTATTAAAATTTGATACCGGGTGAGCTCGAGAAAATGTGGATGGGGTTTGACTGATGACAAAAAGCATGATAAATATTATCATGCTTTTTTTTAAGACTTGAGGATTATTTCTGATAATTATGGAAGGAGAAGGGAAGCTGTGAAACAGATAGCAGTGATTGGACTAGGGCGATTTGGCGGCAGTGTGGCGCTGACCCTTGCCAAAATGGGGTATGATGTCCTGGCTGTTGATACTAACGAAGAAAAAGTAAATGATATTAAAGACAGTGTAACTTATGCCGTCCAAGTAGACGCGATGGATGAGCAGGCTTTAAAAGCGTTGGGCATACGCAATTTTGATGTGGTGATCGTGGCGATCGGGCAGGATATTCAGTCAAACATACTGGTAACAGTAATGCTGAAAGACATGGGTGTGAAAAAAGTGGTGGCAAAAGCGGTCACGGAACTGCACGGAAAGGTTCTGGAAAGAGTCGGAGCTGATAATGTGGTCTTTCCTGAGCGCGATATGGGAGTGAGGGTGGCTCACGCCCTGGTTTCCAAGAACATTCTCGACCAGATAAATCTTTCCCCGGACTACAGCATCGTCGAGCTGATCACGCCGGAAGAATTTGCGGGACAAACCTTGGAAAGGGCGGATGTAAGGATGAAACACGGTGTCACTGTGCTGGCTATCAGACGCGGCAATGAAGTAATCATCTCCCCCGGAGCCAAACAAGTTGTTAATTCTGGAGATATCCTGGTAGTGGTGGGCCGGGAAGATAAACTCAAAGATCTGGAAGAGAGGTAGGTAACTTTAGTTTGCTGAGCAGACAAAACCCCCGGATAAAATACTTGCGCCGTCTTACAAACCGCCGCTTCAGGGAGATGGAAGGTAAATTTATGGCCGAGGGTGTTCGTTTTGTGGAAGAGGCGTTGGCATCATCTTTTACCGTGGAAATGCTGGTTTATTGCCGGAATACGGGGTTAAACTCCCGCGGGCGCGCCTTGCTGGAAGCGGCATCCTTTAACGATATTCCGGTCCTGGAGGTGGAAGAGGCATTTTTTAAAGAGCTGGCTGAAACCGTCACGCCACAGGGCATCTTGGCGGTGGTAAAGTGGCGGCGGCTAAAGCTGGAGGACTTGCGCGCGGGAGTGAAACCCTGGCTGCTGGTGCTGGTTGACGGAGTGCTTGATCCAGGGAATATGGGTACTATTGTGCGTTCGTCTGACGCCGCCGGCGCGGACGGCGTTATTCTTTTGAAAGGGACAGCCGATATATTCAACCCGAAAGCGCTGCGGGCCACTATGGGTTCTATTTTTCATATTCCAGTTATTCAAAACAGTTCGTTTGAGGAAGTAGAATTATTTATTAAACGTCACGGCATCAAACTGGTTGCCGGCATGCCACGTGGTGAAAAAGCAATTTTTGAAAGCAATTTGACTGAATCTTGCGCTTTGGTAGTCGGCAGTGAGCCACGGGGGCCCGGAGAAACTGTCATGTCCGGGGTGTTTGAACGCGTGCATATTCCGATGCCGGGACGCGCTGAATCTTTAAACGTGGCGATATCAACAGCCATAATGCTATACGAAGCTGTGCGCCAGCGCAGTTCAACAAGTAGTTGATAAATAATTAAGATATTTTTGGTCACATGATAATCACAATTTGGTCACAAACTTTCTTGTCATCAATTTTGGCGTATGGTATAATGACGTAGAAAGGTCCCCAAAAAATTGAGGAAAGGTTGTGGTTAAATGCTTTTAACCGCCGAATTTTTTTGGAGGATGTTCGAAGCGACAGGTTCGGTAAGGGCTTATATGCTTTACAGGAGGCTGGCAATTCATTAGTTTTTAATAAATTCAACAGATAAATGGTGATGAAGGGGATAAGTAGATGCCCGGTGTTCTGCAGGGAGGGTGGGTCAGTGGACTGAAAGCCCGCCTAGAATAAGGGTCATTGAAATTCACCCCGGAACTGCAACTGAACGTGTCAATAAGTAGGTGCCGCCGGAACTTCTACCGTTATATGGAAGATAGTATCGGGTTTTGTTTTGCCCCGTACCTGATAGGGTGGTTATCTCGGAAAACAATCCGTCCCTGGAGGACGGTTTTTTTATTGATGGGAGTCGCTAGAGGCGATTTTTTATTTTTAGGCGATTATTGTATAATGCGCTAAAGGAGGTTGATTTGATGGAAGAGAAGTTGCGGCGAATTGGCGCGGACGCTCTCCAGGAACTGTCGAATGCCGGCACTCTGGAAGATTTAAATGAGCTGAGGGTAAAATATCTGGGGAAAAAAGGTGAGCTAACCCAGGTGATGCGGGGCATGGGAGCGCTGAGCGCGGAGGAAAGGCCGCTTATCGGCCAGATTGCCAATGAAGTAAGGTCTTTAATAGAAAAAGAGCTGACAACAAGGACCGCGGCGCTGAAGGAAGTAGCCAGGGAGCAGCGTTTGCGGGAAGAGGGTATTGACGTAACCCTGCCCGGTTCACCACTATTGCGTGGCAGCAAACATCCGCTGACCATAGTAACTGAAGAAATCCAGAAGTTCTTTTTGGGATTGGGATATAGCATTGCCGAAGGACCGGAAATCGAGACCGATTACTACAACTTTGAGGCGCTTAACCTGCCCAAGGATCATCCGGCGCGGGACATGCAGGATACTTTCTTCATCAGTGACGACACTTTGCTGCGCACCCACACATCTCCGGTTCAGGTGCGCACCATGGAAAAAACAGTGCCGGGTTTGCCGGTGAAAGTAATTGTACCGGGCAAGGTTTACCGGCGCGACGATGACGCCACCCATTCGCCCATGTTCAACCAGGTGGAAGGTCTGGCCATTGACCGCCGGATTACCTTCAGTGATTTAAAAGGGACGCTCGACCTTTTCATGAGGGACATATTTGGGCCCAAGACAAAAACGCGTTTCCGCCCCAGTTATTTCCCTTTTACCGAACCAAGCGCGGAAGTGGATATTTCCTGCGTCATGTGCGGCGGTAAAGGCTGCCGGGTTTGCTCGCACACCGGCTGGTTGGAGATCCTGGGCAGCGGCATGGTTCATCCGCGGGTGCTGGAAGTATCCGGCTACAATTCGGAAGAGGTCACCGGTTTTGCCTTCGGACTGGGCGTGGAGCGGATTACCATGCTGAAATACGGTATTGATGACTTGCGGATTCTATTCGAAAATGACTTGCGGTTTTTGCAGCAGTTTTAATAATATTGCCGTAATGGCTGAAGCGTTTATAAGACCGATTTTAGGAGGTTTGCGACCGTGTACATATCTTATAATTGGCTAAAGGATTTCGTCGATTTTGATCTCGCGCCGCAAGAACTTGCCGACCGGCTTACCCTCGCGGGTATTGCCGTGGAAAGTGTAACCGAATTGGGCAAGGATATTAGCGGGGTGGTTACCGGGCGGATCGAGAAAATTGACCCGCACCCCAACGCCGACAAGCTGGTAATTACCAGGGTGAATACTGGTGAAGAAAAATTGCAAATAATTACAGCGGCTACAAACGTCAAGGAAGGCGACGTCATACCGGTGGCCCTGGAAGGGGCCAAACTGGCCGGCGGATTTGTAATCAAGCGGGCTAAGCTCAGGGGGGTGGAGTCCCGCGGGATGATGTGCTCCGGGCAAGAGTTGGGCATTGACGCAAAAACTATGCCGGCTGAGCAAGCCCACGGGATTATGATCCTGCCGCCGGGAACCCCTCTCGGCCGTGACGCGAAAGAAATATTGGGTCTGAATGACTTCATTCTTGAACTTGATCTTACGCCAAACCGCGGTGACTGCCTGTCGGTAATCGGCGTGGCGCGAGAGGTGGCCGCGCTGCTCGGGCGGCCGTTCCGGCTGGCGGAACCCTCTTTCCCGGAAACAGGGGAAAATATCAGCGGACAGGTCCGTGTGGATATTGACGCCCCCGATTTGTGCCGGCGTTACGTGGCGCGTTTAATTAAGAACGTCCGGATCGGCCGTTCGCCGTTGTGGATGCAGTCACGCCTGCGTGCCGCCGGAATGAGGCCGATTAGCAACCTTGTCGACGTGACCAACTATGTCATGCTGGAAATGGGCCAGCCCTTGCATGCTTTTGACTACGATAAGCTTGTCGACCATCATATTATCGTCCGCAGGGCCAAAGATGGTGAGAATATGGTTTCTCTCGACGATATCTTGCGGGAACTAAACCGGGATATGCTGGTAATCGCCGACCCGTCCGGACCGGTCGCGGTGGCGGGGGTTATGGGCGGATTGTCCACGGAAGTGACGGATAACACAACTTCGATTTTGCTGGAGTCGGCTTACTTCAACCCGGTCAGCATCAGGCGGACTTCTAAGTCGCTCGGCTTGCGCTCCGAAGCGTCCCTGCGTTTTGAAAAAGGCATTGATCTCGGCGGCTGTCTGCAGGCAATTAACCGGGCCGCGCAGCTTATTTATGACATGGACGCGGGTGATGTGGTGAATGGTGTTGTTGACAACTATATCTCACCGGTAAACGAAAAAACAATCATGTTCAGGCCAAAACGCGCTACATACGTTCTTGGGCTGGATATCCCCAAGGAAAAGGCGTCTGATATTCTGTCCCGGCTTCAGTTTAAGGTGCAGGACGCGGGTGCGGACCTGCTGGTCACCGTACCGACTTACCGGGTTGATGTGAGCATTGAGGAAGACCTGATTGAGGAAGTAGCCAGGATTTATGGTTATCACGAGGTGCCTGCCACGCTGCCGTCCGGCTCCGCAAGTCACGGGGCTAAGACAAGGGAACAGTCGTTCCGGACAATGATTGCCGATGCCATGGCCGGTGCGGGATTTAATGAGGTGGTAACCTACAGTTTCACCAACCCGCGTGTTTTTGATCTGATGAACCTGCCTGCGGACAGCCCGTTCAGGAATACGGTGAAAATACAGAACCCGCTCAGTGAGGAGCATTCGGTAATGCGCACGATGATGCTTCCCGGGCTGCTGGAGGTACTAGCCAAAAACTTCAACCGCAGGATGCAAGAGGGAGCTGTTTTTGAACTTGGCACAATATTTACGCCTGGGCAAGAAGGCCATCCTCATGAAGAACGCCACGTACTCGCTGCCGCGGCCATGGGACGGGCGCCCGGAAACTGGAAAATGCAGCCGCGGGAATTTGACTTCTATTTCTTAAAGGGTGTGCTGGAAAGTATTTTTAGAGAATTAGGGACAGAGGATGTTAAATTTTATCCGGAAAAAGCCAATCCGTCTTTCCACCCGGGCAGGACGGCCACATTGGACGCGGGGGGACGCAAAATCGGCATTATTGGCGAACTGCATCCCAGTGTTCTGGAGAAATATGATTTGCCTGAGCGGGTTGTGGCGTTTGAAATTGATTTTGAAGGGTTGTATGCTGTTTCAGGAAAGCCAAAGGTATACAATCCGCTGCCCAAGTTTCCTGGTGTCGAACGGGATTTGGCGATCGTGCTGAAAAGGGAAAACCAGGCCGGGGATATTATGGAAACAATCCGAAAAACCGGCGGAAAACTGCTTAGATCTGTATCCTTATTTGATATTTACCATGGCGAGCAGGTTCCCGCAGGTTATCAGAGCATGGCTTTCGCGCTGAAGTTTCAGGCCGCGGACCGTACCCTCACTGACGCGGAAGTTAGTGAAGTGACTGCCGCCATTGCCGCCGAGTTGTCCAGCCGTTTTGGAGCCCAGCTGCGAGGTTGAAAAGCGCTATAATGTGCAAGAGCCTGTGAAAATATTTTTAAGGTGAAGGAAATTGTGGCAGCATGACGAAATAACTATTATTTATTTTGATTAACGCCTGGAGGAGTTTTATGTCCGAAGAGCAGAAGTTCCGGGTTGAAGTGGAAATCTTTGGCGAGTTCTATACGCTAAAAGGCGATAGTTCCCCGGCACAGATGATGAAAGTAGCCCAGTATGTCAACCATAAAATGAAGCAACTGGCTGAACGCAACCCAAAACTGAGCAAGTCGCAAGCAGCTGTGCTTGCCGCCTTAAACATGGCGGATGAATTGCTTAAACTCCGGGAAGAATATGAAAATATGGTTAAAATGCTTGAACCTGAATCAAAATAAAACGCACTTGAACTCATGAAGTGACTTCATGAGTTTTATCTTATGCTAAAGTGGGGCGATTATCTTGCGAAATGCTGAAATAGCCCGAATATTTTATGAGTTGGCTGAATTGCATGAGTTTAAAGGGGATGATTTTTTCAAAATTCGCGCCTATCGCAACGCGGCAAAAGTGCTGGCCGGCCTAAGCGAACCTGTTGAAGAAATTAAAAAAAACCGCGGGCTGCAAAAGATCCCCGGGATTGGCAAAAATATTGCAAAAAAGATAGAGGAAATTCTATTAACCGGACGGCTGCAAAAGCACGAGGAGCTGCTGAGGGAAGTGCCTCCGGGCGTAATGGAAATAATGTCTTTGCCCGGGATCGGGCCAAAGCGAGCCTGCCTGCTCCAGGAAAGACTGAACATCACCAGCCCCGAAGAGCTTGCTGAGGCGGCCCGGGCCAAGCGTGTGCGCGGCCTGCCGGGGATGGGGGTCAAACTTGAAATGGATATTATCAGGAATGTGGAAATGATCAAAAGACGGTCGGGCAAAGTTTTACTGGCTACTGCGAGAGAGCTGGCCGCGGAGTTGACGGAATACTTAAAAATTATTCCCGGTGTGATAAAAGTGGAAGTTGGCGGCAGTATACGCCGGTGGCGGGAAACGGTAGGGGATATTGACCTGGTGGTCGCGGCTGAAGAAGCAAATGAGGTTTTTGCGGCCATGGCAAGCCATCCCCGCATCAAAGAAGTGTCGGAAAAGGCTGCAAACCGTGCCGGGTTTTATTCCTGGTGGGGTATTTATGTGGAATTGGAGGTGGTGCCGGAGGAGATGTTCTTTCCGGCGCTGCATAAGAGCACCGGAAGTAAAGCGCATTTGTCGCGCTTGCAAGAAAAATTTGGGGTAAAAGGCGTTGATTTTACCCGTTTGGTAATGGAACGGACAGGCATAATGCATGGTGAAGAAGATATATACGCTGCTTTGGGCATGCCGTACATACCTCCTGAAATCCGGGAAGACCGGGGTGAAATTGAATGCGCTGTCAAGAACAGCCTGCCACAGCTGGTGGAACAGAGTGATATCGTGGGCGACTTGCATATTCACACCTCTTGGAGCGACGGTGTCGCTTCCATAGAACAAGTTGTGCAGCGGGCGAAAGAAAAAGGCTACAAGTATTTGGCTATTACCGACCACTCTCAGTCTCTCAAAATAGCAAAAGGGCTATCTTTGGAAAAGCTTAAAGAACAGCACCGTGAGATTGCCCTGCTAAATGAAAAATTTGATGAAAATAATGAAGAGTTTAGAATACTCACCGGAATAGAAGCGGATATCCTGCCCGGGGGGGAGCTGGATTGTCCTGATGAAATACTTGAAAAAACGGACCTGGTGGTGGCATCGGTCCACCGTGCTTTTAAACAGGACCGGGAAAAAATGACCGGCAGAATTATTTCAGCAATAAAAAATAAAAATGTCGACATCATCGGTCATGCGACCGGGCGCTTGCTGGGCAGGCGGGATGGATACGCTCTTGACATGGAGAGAGTATTGGATGCCGCCGCCGCTTGTGGTACGATATTGGAGATAAACTCGTCTCCGGACCGTCTGGATTTAAATGACGTAAATGCCCGTTCGGCCAAAGATAAAGGTATTAAAATTGCCGTCAACACGGACGCCCATGACTTAAAAAGGATGGATGAAATGCCTTATGGAATCGCGGTGGCGCGTCGGGCTTGGCTGGAAGCGGCTGATATTGTCAACACCATGCCTTTGGATAAACTCCTCGCATACCTGGACAAGAAAAATTAGTAACTGCTCAGAATTCAGGAGTCAAGAGTCAGAATAAGATAAACCTACATTGGGTGCGTAAAATGTTAAATGCTTCCGGGATATTTATAAATAAGGAGATCCTGCCCCGCGCTTTTTACAACCGTGATACAACCGCAGTAGCCAGAGAACTGCTGGGCAACCTGCTCGTGCACATGTCTCCGGAAGGAATCACCGCCGGCAGGATTGTTGAAACAGAGGCTTATCTGCAAGATGACCCGGCCTGCCATGCTTCTCGCGGCATTACCCGCCGCAACCGGGTGATGTTCGGACCGCCGGGTCACGCTTATGTATATTTTATTTACGGTATGTATTACTGCTTTAATGTGGTTTCCGCCCCAGAAGGCGTAGGGGAAGCTGTTTTGATCCGGGCGCTGGAGCCGGTTGAAGGGATACAGCTGATGCGTTTGCGGAGAAAGCGGGAGAAGCCGGAGGAACTATGCGGAGGCCCGGCAAAACTGGTGCAGGCCATGGGTATAACACGCCGCCATAACGGCACAGACTTGACAGGAGGAAATCTCGTTATTTATCAGGGGCAAAAGAAAAGTGAGCCAATCGTCGCGACAACCCGTATCGGCATTAGAGAAGGAACTGCTCTGCCGTTGAGATATTATCTGAAAGGCAGCCGGTTTATTTCTAAAAAATAAAGAGTCAGGAGTCAGGAGTCAGAAGATAGGAAACAGAAGACAGGAGCAAGGAGAAGGGTAAGGAGCAGAATGAGAGAATGGTTTTTGTCTTAAAATATTCCGACTCCTGACTACTGAATTCTGAGTATCTATTATTTGGGGACAGGGGGAAGGTAAGCTGAAAATCAGGGATATTTACGAATTGGCCGTGCAAAAGGGTATTGAAAACGACCCGCGGTCAAGGGAAGCAGTGCTTAAATTGCTGGAAAAGGAACAGAAAAATTTTAATGAGCTAAAAGAAGACGAAAAGAAAGAGTACGATCAGGACCGGTTGTTTAACCCGTACGGTGACACCAGGGTTCTCTTCGGCGAACCTGAGCATGAGGTTAATCGTGTGCTGACCGGTATCGACATGGAAGCGGCCGAAGTGCTCCTGGCCGACCGGCTTACCGCCCGGGGGCAACCGGTGGATCTGATCATCGCCCACCACCCGGAAGGAAAAGCAATGTCGGCTCTTTACCAGGTGATGAAAATACAGGAAGACGTGCTTGCCGGTTTTGGCGTGCCGATCAATGTGGCTGAAGGGATTATGGCCTCGCGTATCAGTGAGGTCAAGCGGGGGTTGTTGCCTCTGAACCATAACCGGGCGGTGGATGCCGCCAGGCTTTTGGGTATTCCTTTGATGTGTGTGCACACCGCCGCGGACAATCTGGTGCAATATTATCTGCAAAATATAATAAACGAAGAAAAGCCGGAAACCCTGGAAGAACTGATTAAGTTCATGAAAAGCATCCCTGAGTACGCCGAGGCGGTGAAGTATAACGCGGGTCCGGTTATTGTTGTTGGCGGCAAGGAAAAGCGTGCCGGCAGGGTCATGGTGGATATGACCGGAGGCACGAGCGGTTCCGAAGACGCGTACGCCAAGCTGGCCGTGGCCGGCGTTGGTACGCTGGTAGTGATGCATATCGGTGAAAAACACCGCAAAGAAGCGGAGAAAAATCATATCAATGTAATCATAGCGGGACACATGGCCAGCGACTCGCTCGGGATGAACCTTTTCCTGGATGAGTTGGCGCAGCGGGGTATTGAAGTAATCCCTTGCTCCGGGCTATTAAGATATGTGCGGAAGGAGTAACAGTTAAATGCCGGTTAAACCGGAATTGCTCGCTCCCGCCGGCGCCTGGGAATCCCTGGTGGCGGCGGTGGAAAACGGGGCGGACGCCGTTTACCTGGGCGGCAAATCTTACAACGCCAGGGAATCTGCCGGCAACTTTGATGATGACGAGTTGATTAAAGCGGTGGAATTTGCCCATGTGCGCGGGGTTAAGGTTTATGTTGCGGTCAACACGCTTCTGGCGGATCATGAACTAACCGGCGCGGCGCAGTTTTTGCACTTCTTGCAGCGTGCCGGCGCCGACGCGGCAATCGTGCAGGACGCGGGCTTAATCAGGCTTGCCCGGCGGGTTATTCCTGAACTGCCTCTGCATGCCAGCACGCAAATGACTGTTCATAACCTGCCGGCGGCACGGCTGTTGAAAGAAAAAGGCATCAGCAGAATCGTACTGGCCCGGGAGCTTTCCCTGGAAAACATCAAGGAAATTACCGGGTGGGGCGGGGTTGAGGTGGAATCATTCGTGCACGGCGCTTTGTGCATTTGCTACTCCGGCCAGTGCTTGTTGTCAAGCCTGATCGGCGGACGGAGCGGCAACCGGGGCCGTTGTGCCCAGCCCTGCCGTCTTAGTTATGTTCTGGTCGATGAAAAAAATCGACCGGTGGCTGAGCCGGATGCGGCGGGCGAGCACCTTTTGAGTCCCCGCGACCTCAACATGAGCCGTCACCTGCCCGATTTGCTCAATGCCGGGATCACCTCTTTAAAAATTGAAGGCCGGATGAAGAGGCCGGAATATGTCGCGACCGTAGTCAGAATTTACCGCAAGCTGCTGGACCGGGCCGCTGAAGGCGCAGGTTATGAGGTTACCCCTGAGGAGGCTGGGGAGCTGGCCCAGATATTCAACCGTGATTTTACCACCGGCTATTTTTACGGCCATCCCGGCCGGGATTTAATGAGCTACAAACGCCCGAACAACCGCGGGGTCCGGCTGGGAAGGATAAAAGGTTTCGACAGGAAACAAAAGATGGCCGAATTGTCGTTGGAGAAGCCGCTGCGGCTGGGCGACGGCGTTGAAGTATGGGTTACCGAGGGAGGGCGGGCGGCCGGAGAAGTGCGCCGGATCGTCAAGGACGGAAAAAGTGTTGAACGGGCCGCCGCCGGGGATATAGTGTACCTGGATATACCCGGCCGGGTTTTTCCCGGCGACCGTGTCTTTAAAACCCATGACGCCGATCTGATTGAGCGGGCGAGAGCAACATTTGCCTCTCCCAAGGAAAAGAAGAAAATACCGCTGATATTTGAGGTCTTTGCCCGTCTCAACGAGCCCTTGCTGATCAGAGTGACTGACCAGGGCGGGCTGACCGGGGAGGCGGAAACAAAGTCCCCGTGCCAGAGAGCCCTGAAGCGCCCTTTGACCCGTGCATATTTAGCGAACCAGCTTGGAAGGTTGGGGAATACCCCGTTTGCCATGACGGACTTGCGTTGCGAACTGGCGGAGCCGGTGATTGTGCCGGTAGCTGAAATCAATGAGGCGCGGCGCCGGGCGCTCGCCGTACTGGAAAAGCGCCGCATGGCCGCCGCCAGGCAAGAACCGGTTTCTGATCAAGATTTCCGCCGCCGTTTGTCCGCCGCTTTTTTTCATGAAAAAATGGCTAGGCCGGCAACTGTCGGGCTGCCTGAACTGGCTGTCGCCGTGACCGATTTGGCTTCCTTGGCGGCGGCGGTGGAAGCGGGAGCCGGAATAGTATATTTCGGCGGTGAGCAGTATCGCTCTAAAGAGCCTGTGACTCCGGAAGTTATTCAATCCGCCGGCGAGCTATGCGGGAAAGCCGGCGTTCGTTTTATATTATCGTCGCCGCGTATTTTGCAGGATAAGGAACTTGCCTGGTTTTGCCGTTTATTGGAAAAGATGGACGCAACTCTTTTGGACGGGGTTCAGGCAGGCAACCTTGGCTTAATCACAAGGGTGGGAAAAATTACCGGCAAACCGGTATACGCAGATTTTTCACTGAACGTGTTCAACCGCGAGGCGGCTATCTTTCTAATGGAAACAGGGGTGGCCCGCGTCACCCTTTCGCCTGAGTTGACCATGGAGCAAATCCGCCGTCTGGCGCCTGCTCTGCCAGTTCCCGCTGAAGTGATTGTGCACGGGGCTTTGCCTTTGATGGTCTCCGAACATTGTGTCGCGGGCAGTCTGCTGGGCTGCGGCAACAATTGCGCCGGACCATGCGCCGGCAGGCACTGGGGGCTGAGGGACCGCAAGGGGATTGTATTTCCGTTTGAGATGGATCAGTTCTGCCGGATGCAATTATTTAATTCCCGGGATCTCTGCATTATCGAAGATATCGGGTTGCTGGCCGGAACAGGCGTGACGGTGCTTCGCATCGAAGCAAGGCGCGAAGGGGCTGAATATGTCCGCGATGTTGTGCGGGCTTACCGTTTGGCTATGAGCAAGCTGCCCGAAGCACTGGAGGATGGCGTGGAATCGCGTGCAAAAGAAGCTTTGGCCAAGTACAGCCCGGGTGGATTCACCAGGGGGCATTATTACCGTGGAGTGCTGTAGATAAACTGCCTGTTCTATTATTGATTGCACTAATACAACAGAGATATATGTGAAAGTAGTATTAATATAAGATAAAATATTAAGATAGAATAAAATAAATAGCTTATTTGACTAATAGCAATATTGGAACACAGGAGATATTATCAATAGTTTATTAGCCAAAATTATGGCAGATAAAAGGTACCAGAATTATAGTGAAATTGACTGATTCGTTAATTGTCTACTATAAGATAAGCTGTCTAGAACATAAAAAAAATATATGCTATAATTTAGTTAACATAAATAAGCAGGAAGGCCAGGCTTATGGACCATAAAACGTTATTAAGACTTGAATATAATAAGATCAAAGAACAACTGGCCGGTTACGCTGGATCACCTCTTGGCAAAGAGCGGGTATGGGAACTGGAACCTGTTGACGACTTGGAAGCTATTCTCAGGTGGCAGGCAGAAACCAGCGAAGGACGTGAAATGCTCCGGCTGGACCCGACCGCTGAGATAAATGGTTGGCGCGATATAAGGCCACAGCTGCAAAGAGCCGGCCGCGGGGCCTTGCTCGAGCCGGAGGAGCTTACAGCAATAACCGACACCCTCGCAGCCTGCCGGATAGTAAAAAATTTTCTTGAGGAAAAACGGGAGCGTTATCCCATTCTCAGTGAACTGGGATTTGCTTTGGTCTCTTTGCCGGATCTTGAAAAAAAGATAAAACGAGCCATCCTGCCCGGCGGCGAGATCGCGGATCATGCTTCCTCCGCTTTGGCGCAAGTGCGCCGCAAGCTGTTAAACGCCCAGTTCCAAATCAAGGAGCATCTGGAGCATGTCATCCGTTCTCCGGAATACCAGAAGTATTTGCAGGACCCGATTGTCACAGTCAGGGAGGGCCGTTATGTGGTGCCCGTTAAAATCGAACACCGCAGCCAGGTGCCCGGAATCGTGCACGACCAGTCCGCCAGCGGCGCCACTCTGTTTATCGAACCGATGGCGGTAGTCGACAGGAACAATGAGATAAGGCGTTTGACGGTATTGGAAAAACAGGAAGTGTTAAAAATCCTAACCGAGTTATCGGCGGAAGTGGCCAGCAATGCCGAGGCCCTGCTCATCTCCCTGGATGCCTTGGGGGAGCTTGATTTTATTATGGCCAAGGCCAGGTACAGTGAGAAGTTGAATGCCTGGGCTCCGGCTTTTGCAGGCGAGGCGTGCATGAATATCCGGCAGGGCAGGCATCCACTGCTGCAAGGGGCGGCGGTGCCGGTAAACCTGCGGCTGGGTGAGGATTTTGACACGCTTGTCGTGACCGGTCCCAATACCGGCGGCAAGACGGTAGCTTTAAAAACCGCCGGCATTATGGTATTGATGGCTCAATCCGGATTGCACCTGCCGGCTGAGGACGGTTCAAAAATCGGGTTGTTCCGGCAAGTATTCACGGACATCGGTGACGAACAAAGCATCGAGCAGTCTCTAAGCACATTCTCCTCCCACATGGTTAACATTGTAGAAATCATCGGTAAAGCCGGCCGTGACAGTCTGGTCCTGCTTGATGAGCTGGGGGCCGGAACAGATCCGACGGAGGGGGCGGCTCTAGCCCAGTCGATTTTAGAAAAATTGCACACTGCGGGCGCTAAAACTATCGCAACTACCCACTACAACGAGTTGAAGAATTTTGCCTATACGCGGGAGCGGGTGGAAAATGCCAGCGTGGAGTTCGACGCTGTCACTTTAAGGCCCACGTACCGTCTTCTAACCGGGCGGCCCGGCCGCAGCAACGCTTTTGAAACGGCGTTGAAATTAGGGCTGCCGGAGCAACTGGTGGAGCGGGCAAGGGAATTTTTAACTGTTGAACAAATAAAGGTTGAAGAACTGATGCAGAATTTGGAGAAGGCACAACAAGAGGTAGAGGCCAGTCGCGTTGAGGCTGTTGAATCAGCTGAAAAAGCCCGGTTATTGAAAGAAAAATATGAAAAGATGGAATTTGACCTTGCCCAGAAGCGGGAGTCCATTCTGGCAAAAGCAGGGGATGAAGCAAGATCTCTGGTTAAAACCGCCAGGTTGGAAGCCGAATCAACAATTAAAGAACTGAGGGTGAAACTGGCCCGGGAAGCAGCTCATGTTAGGGAGAACGCTATTCAGGAAGCCAGGGAAAAGTTATCGGCACTGCAAAAAAAAGTAAACAAGGCTGTGCCCGAAAAAGTTATCGCCGGCAAGGTCCCGGGAATTCTGCTCAGCGGGGAAGAAGTGTATTTGCCAAAGTTCAACCAGCACGGTGTTGTTCTGACGCCGCCCGGTCCTGGAGGCGAAGTGCAGGTGCAGGTAGGTATTATAAAAATAAATGTGCCTTTAAATGAACTGCGCCGGGTTGAAAAAAGCAGACCAGGCGGGCAAAGCGAAACGGCCAGGGTGGCGCTGAACAAAGCGCAAGAGATTTCATTCGAACTTGATTTGCGGGGACTTTATGCTGAAGACGCCTTGTTTGAGGTGGAAAAGTATCTGGACGACGCTTTTTTAGCCGGGCTGGCCAAAGTACGGCTGATACACGGCAAAGGCACAGGCGCGCTGCGGATGGCTATCCACAAGCACCTCAACGGGCACCGCCGGGTGAAGTCCTTCCGCCTGGGCGAACAGGGCGAGGGCGGGTTTGGTGTCACAGTAGTCGACCTGGCATAGTAAAAGCGAACTACCAGTAAGAAACCGGGTTTAACCCCGGTTTCTCATTAACCGATATTATAGGACCAGTTGTAGCCATTATTGTTATCCCAGTTGTTTGCGCTATCGTGGAAGCAGAAAGTTAACTGCCTGTCCTCCATATTAAGCGTTTTTTTCCAGCCCTCCGCCGTGCGCTGCATCCGGTAATCATCGACAATTCTCCAGTGCATCGGATCACCAAAACCCGCGTGCAGATAAACCTCATTTGCTCCACTTTTATTTAGAAGCCCGTTATAGATAATTGTAACATCGCTGCCGTCCGGTGTAAGCGATTTAACATGAACACCGCGGGAAGAGTCTGACCAGTCGTGGTAATGCAATATCCACACCTCCTTTTTTATTGTTTGCGTTCATTCAATAAGTATTTTTTGCAAAATTTATATTACTATGAGTACCTAAAATTGTAATTAAAGTATAGGAATGCACTAATAACAAGGCCTGGCGTAACAATTTACATTTATAGTCATTGTGCCTTTGGCAACACCGGCCCGAAATGCAATCTCGTCGACGGCTATAAGGAGAATAATCAGGCTCAAAAACCACCCGAGCGCAGGATTGAAACCAGAAACCAGAAACCCAGCACCGCAACCACTAAAAATCCCGCTTCCGCTACCGGCACCTGCCCGAACAGAATACCTTCCTTCCGGGCCAGAAAAGCAGATCCGATAACCAGGCCGGTTATCACAATGCTAAAGGCCAGCCGGTTGATCATTTTGTTTACCCTGTTCAGAACTTCATCAATCTGGGGGAGCTGGTGTTTAAATTTCAACTCTCCTGCCGCAGCCAGGTCCAGCACCGTACTGACCTGTTTCGGCAAGAAGGAAAGAACATCCCCAAATTGCCGGAGGTTTTTAATCGCGGCTTTCGACAATGCTTGAGGTGAAAGCTTCTCCATAAGCAGCCTTTTCCCAAACGGCTCGGCTACTTTAATTATGCTCAACTTCGGGTCAAGCTCTTTCACTATCCCTTCCAGGATCAACAGTGCCTTTGCCAGCAAGGTGAATTCCGTTGACAGCCGGATGTGATATTTTAAGGCGACACTCACGATGTCGTTTAGAGATTCTGCCAGGCTAATCTGACTTAAGGGGACCTCATAATACTTTCTCTGCAATAAGTTGATATCCAGGCGCAGAAGCCTTTTGTCAACATTTTTGGGGACAACCCCCAGGTCTAAAACTGCCTTCGTTATTGCTTCGGAGCTTTTACTTACCAGTGCCGTCAGCAGTTTTACCACTTTACTTTTGGTTTCTTCCGTAAGGAGTCCAACCATGCCGAAGTCCATGAAGGCAATTTCCCCTCCGGAGAGCGCCGCCAGGTTTCCGGGGTGCGGGTCGCCATGAAAGAAACCGTCTATTAAAATCTGCTTAAATATAGCTTGGGCTAATTTCCTGGCCAATGCCGGCCGGTCCAAACCCAGGCGGTTAATTTCCTGTAGGTTATTAAGCTTTATCCCATGTACATATTCCATGGTTAAAACTTTTTTGGTAGTAAAGTCCCAGTAGACCATAGGAATGAACACACCGGGCTCGCCGGCAAAATTTTTTCTGAAAGCATCAGCGTTGCGGCCCTCGGCGTTATAATCCAGCTCTTCGTGGAGGGTCCGGTCAAACTCGCCCACCGTCTCGACAAAGCTGTACATCTCCGCCCAATTCGAACGGCTCTCGAGAAAACGCGCCACATCATATAGTATTTCGAGATCGATGTTGATGATTTTCTCAATATCCGGGCGCTGGACTTTAACCACTACCTTCTGGCCGTCGGGCAGCGCGGCCCGGTACACCTGGCCTATGGAAGCGGCGGCCAGCGGTGCGGGGTCAAACTCGGCATATATTTCCTCTAATGGCTGGTCTAATTCCCTTTCAATCTGCTGTTTGGCCGTATCAAATGCAAAAGCCGGCACCCTGTCCTGAAGTTTTCCCAATTCAATTAAATAATCCGGGGGCAGCAGGTCGGCCCTGCTGCTTAGAATTTGGCCCACTTTTATAAATGTCGGCCCCAGTTCCTCAAGTGCCAATCGTACCCTTTGGGGCATGGAAAATTGTTCTATCCGGGGCTCTTTTTTAAAAAACACTTTTCCGGGAATCGACACAAAATCCGCCAAGCCCAGGTGGTGGAGAATGTGGCCGAAACCGTGTTTTAGCAAAATATTTACAATCTCCCGGTAGCGCTGCAAATGTTTGTACCGCCTGCGCAATTGCATAACAGCATCATCCTTCGCCTTATTTAATTCTGCCTGGCCGACCCTTTCTTTATGGGGTGAGTAAAAAATTATGAAGGGTACGGAAAACTACTACGTTCTCAGTACCCTTCCATAATCGGTAATCGGTTAACTTAATTTCTTTATTAATTCATCCAGTTTTTGTTCCAATCTTTCGATGTCCTGCCTGGTGGCCGGCCTTAGCTGTCCCGGGGAACAGCATTTCTGCTCGATTGCCGCCCGCAAGGATTCTTTCTCCGCCTTCCCCTTGTCTTCTAACTTCTGGAGCAGTTCCCTGGCTTCATCCCTGGTGGTTTCGCCTTTCTTAGCCAGCTCGTCTATAACTTTTTTAACCTTTTCCCTGCCAAGTGAGAGTGCTCCGAGTCCGGTTAGAAAGGTTTTTTCCGCTATTTGCACCTGTCTCACCCCCTTTCAATAAACCTCGCACCTACAGTTTTTCCTGCTTAATGCATTTTAACGCCTACTGCAATCCAATTCACACAAATTTTATTTCTTATACTTAAACCACTGCCTGGCCTTTAAAAAATATAGACTACTCAGTACATGTATTGTAATAAACGGTTTAAATTATAAATTTCCTTCAAACAGAAATCAAGGGTTTGCCGGATTCGCCTGCCGCTGGAACCTGCGTCTGCACCGCCCGGATAGGGGCAAGACCAATGAAAAAAGCCGGGGTCAATACCGGCGGGAGCCTGCCCGGGCAGCATTTCCATATCATTGATTTTCGCAAGTCTTTGAGATAGTGAAAGCAGTCCGTTTAGGACTGCTTTTTATAATCACTGATACCGAAATAATTTTTTAACGCGGATTGAAGAACCTGGGACAAATTTATTTTTTCATTCTCAGCCATATCATCGAGCCACTTAGGTAATATTATAGTTTTCTTCACTATTTTATTATCAATATCTTCCCGGAAAACAGGCATCCAAACCTCAATAGGCACTGCCAGCTGGTTCGGCTTTAAGTTTAAGCTGTTTATGACCGTTGGCTCGGGAATGCGCTCACCGTCATTTTCCATGTCCAATAAGTGAAGGCCAAGAGCTTCTTTGGCGTTTTTAAATGCTTCTTCGTTAGTTTCAGCGCAAAGTAAGCAGCCGGGCAAATCAGGAAATTCGATTGAAATGCCATCATCGTAGTAATTAAAGATGGCAGGGTAGATGTAACGGTCTGGAAACACGTCAGTTCTTTCTCCTTTCATTACTTTTGTGTTCAATTGTTTCCGCGATCGGTCCGGACAGTCCGGCCGTTTTGTTTTTCTGTTTGTGTTTTTATTTCGCCGGGTATTGCCGGATTTGACGGCTTATTGCCGCCGCCGGCGCTGGCGGATGAGCCCGGCTCATGGACAGCGCATGGCTGGGTGGGCACACGCAGGTTATAATCTTCCACAAAAGAAGGAACAGAATACGGGAGCTTGATTAAAGGTTTAATAACTTTGTCCGGGCATCGTTCAGTGGGAAGTTGCCCGCTGGCTGCGCAAACTTCGACAAATACATGGATGTTGTCGCTTTCAGTCGGAACTGTTCCTTCATTGAAAAGATCGGTAACAAGACTGTCGCTGGGAGTGTTCGGTCCGGGCAAGAGTCCTGATTTGCCGTCCACAGTACATGAAACCAAGCCATCTGGGCGTTGGAAATCCTTAACCGTGACGTTGCTTAGCGCTTTGCTCATTATTTCCCGCCAGATTCCCGCCGGATAGGTGCCGCCATATGCCTGCATGGAAGTCGGTTTGTCGTACCCGATCCACACAGCCGCTACGAGCTCCCGGGTGTATCCGACAAACCAGATATCTTTACCGTCGTCGGTTGTGCCGGTTTTACCCGCCGCCGGCCGCCCTATTTGGGCGTTGGTTCCAGTGCCGCTTTGCACAACAGATTTAAGCATATCGGTAATAAGGTATGCCGTGGTGGCTTTCATAGCCTGGTGCTGCTTGGGAACGTTTTGTTCCAGGATGACTCCGTCTGCTTTTTCAACCCTGGTTATGGCGGTAGGCTCAACGTAAATTCCCTGATTGGCAAAAGCTCCGTAAGCGCTGGCCATTTGCAAAGGGGTCACCCCGTTGTATAAACCGCCCAGCGCCATGCCGGCGCCGTGTTTTTGCGGATCCAGCTGGATTCCCAGCCCGGAAGCGAATTTGATGGCATCGCTGATGCCGACTTTATCCATCAATATTTTCACCGCGGCGATATTAACCGAGTTAGTCATGGCTGTGCGCAAGGTGATCAGACCCCGGTATCTCCCGTCAACATTATGCGGCTCATAAGAGCCGTAATTGACAGGAATATCGTCAACCACCGATGCGGGCCCCATCCCTTTATATTCTATTGCCGGCCCGTATACGGCAATAGGCTTGAAAGCGGAACCCGGCTGCCGTGTGGTTTGGCTGGCCCGGTTCCACTGCCTCTTCTGGGTGTGCTCGCGTCCGCCCACCAGCGCTTTTATCTCGCCGGTATGCGGATCCAGGACCACTACCGCGCCCTGGGGTTGCAGCAAATTATTAGCGTCAGTCTTGGAGGACGGGAAATTGCTGTTTCTGGCCATGGCCGCTTCGGCAATTTGTTGGATATTCTGATCCAGGGAGGTGTAGACTTTCAGACCTCCCTTGAATACTTCAGTCTCTCCGTATTTTTCAATCAGCTTGTCCGTCAGATAGTCAAGGAAGTATGGATACGGGTATTGCCTTTCAGCCGGCTCCTTGGTTTCAATTTTCAGCTCTGCAGCTTTGGCTTTGGCAGCTTCACTCTCACTAATAAAGTTATTCTTGGCCATGCTGTCCAGCACAGTATTCCGCCTGGACAGCGCCGCCTGGGGATCCAGATATGGAGAGTAGGCGCTGGGAGCCTGGGGCAGGCCGCCAAGCAAGGCTGCCTCCTCCAGCTCTAAACCCCTCTTGATTTCTTTCCCAAAGTAAGTTTGAGCCGCCGCCTGGATTCCGTAAGCACCCTCACCCAGGTAAATATTGTTAAGATACATCTCTAAAATTTCGTCTTTTGTATATTGTCGCTCAACCTGCAGGGCCAGAATTAGTTCCTGTAATTTCCTTTTTAAAGTTCTTTCATCACTGAGAAAAGAAATTTTTACCAGTTGCTGGGTTATCGTGCTGCCGCCTTCCTTAATTGAGCCTGAACTCAGGTCATTCCAGGCCGCCCGTGCGATTCCACGGAAGCTGAAGCCATGGTGCTTATAAAAACCTGGGTCTTCGATAGCCAGAAAAGCGTTCTTCACATTGTCCGGGACATCCTTCAAATCTATAGGAACACTGTTCTTTATTCCTATCTGGGTAATTAGTTTATCGTCTTTATCATAAACCAAAGTGGATGCCGCTGACTCCAAAGAATCTGGAGTTAGTTTGGGCACGTCCCTGATGCTGGAATATACCAATCCGCATCCAACGCATCCCACAGATAATACAGCAAGACAAAATAAAAGAGAAAAAAGGCGGCGGCTATTTAGCTTTCTGCGAGTCCTTCTTTTTGCCAAAAGATCCAGACCTCCTTGCCACGGGTACTGAATAAAGGTCATGATAACCTCTTAAATATGGAATTATTACACGCTTTCTTTTTTTTGTCAACTTGTTTTCCCAAAATATATTTCACCGTCGGCGTTAACATGACACAATTTTCCTGAAATTATTTAAACCGAATGATATGATTATTAAAATAGGTCTTGCGTTTGGAAATGGCAGGTGCTAAAATGATACTAATTATGTACTGAAAAGTCTATGAAGGAGAAAAGTAAGCTGGTTGTATTCCTGCAGGGAGAGAGTGTCGTTGACTGAAAGCACTCTTAGGAAAAGGCCTGCCGAAGTTCCCTCTGGAGATGCCGGCTGAAACCGTTCGCAAACGGCCAGTAGGTTTGGACGTAATCCCAACGTTACAGGGGAGGGGGTATCGGATTAATTCCCGTACCTTACTAAAGGGCACTATGTTTTATAGGCCAACCAGGGTGGTAGACGGAAAGTTTTAGCTTCTCGTCCCTATAGGGACGAGGGGCTTTTTTATTTCAAATTAACTAATAAATAGCTTATGTTTAACGCTGTCAGAGTTAATTTAAACGAATGAGGTGAAAATAGCAAATTAAGCATTGCAAGCAAAAATGATATAGATAAACATTTTTAATAAAAACGGGGTGGAAAAATGAATTTTGCATATTTCGGCTTGATTAACGCAAAAAAATATCCCGAGCAGGAATTTTTGATTGAGCGTAATCCGGCGAAAGGCGAAAGAAGGTCTCTTACCTGGAGGGAATTTAATGAACAAACAAATAAAGTAGCTAATTATTTGAAAAATAATTTGGGCGTGAAAAAAGGTGATTTTGTCCTGCACCTGCAAATGAACAGCCTGGAGTGGTATGTCACATTTCACGCCATTTTGCGAGTAGGCGCCACAGCCGTTCCCCTAAGTTTTCGTTTTGCCAGCCAGGATATCATGCACGCGGCCAAGGCTTGCGGGCCGGTGGCTTTCATTCTGGCCGACGGTTTTCTCTCAAAGGTTCAACCGATACAGGAAGAAATGAAAACCATAAAGAATTATATCTGTATCGGCAAACAATCTCCCGCCGATATGATCGCTTATGACAGTATTATTCAAAGCGCCGGCGCTGAGGATATTCTTGTCGAGGTGGACGATGCGGCCCCGGCGGAGTTGATGTTTACCTCGGGTACAACCGGACCACCAAAACCTGTGTGCCAGGCGCACAAGACTTTATATGAAATAGGTGTCGGCAACGCCCTTACTTATGATGAAGGTAAAGAAACAGTATATTTGGCGCCGCAACCTTTTTATCACAGCGGCAGTTTCTTCCTTTCCTTCCCTTGCTACCTTGCCGGTGGAAAAATTGTTATTTTGAACGGCCTGCAGCCCAAATGGCTCCTTGATTGCATAGTGGAAGAAAAGGTTAATAACAGTTGGATTACGGTACCGACCATGTCAGACGCGGTAAATGCGATAAAAAAAGGTGAGATCAATATTGCGGAATATGATTTCTCACACTTTACAGGCTCTTTGGTAATTGGCGCGCAGCCTGTTCCTCCTTCCTTGCTGCATGATCTTAAAAAGATATTCCCGTTTAAAACAGGAAACATCTATGGCATTACTGAAGGCGGCGGAGGAGGGAGCATTAATTTATACGACGAAGATGTTTTGAGGAAACCGGGGTCGATTGGAAAACCCACTTTTTACATGGAAGCCCGCGCGGTTGACGATAACGGAAATGATGTTCCGCTCGGCGAGGTGGGGGAACTGATTCTGAAAGGCTCCAGGATAATGAAGGAATATTACTCCAACCCTGAGATGACCGCGAAAACCATTAAAGACGGCTGGCTTTATACCGGCGACCTGGTAAGAATTGATGAGGAAGGTTATTTTTATATTGTCGACAGGAAGAAAGATCTGATTATCAGGGGCGGCGAAAATATTTTTCCGGTAGAAATCGAAGCGGTGTTGTTCAGCCACCCGAAAATTCAGGATGTGGCGATTATTGGTTATCCGCACGAGCGTCTGGTAGAAATCGCCATGGCTATCGTAACCATAAAAGATGGGGAGACCATGACCGAGTCGGAAGTTATAGAACACTGCAAGAACGCGGGCCTGGCAAAATTTAAATGGCCTGAAAAAGTCGTCTTTGATATGGTGCTGCGTAACCCGACAGGGAAAATCGACAAGCCGAAACTGCGCGAAAAATATATTGGGAAGAGGGAAATAACTATTAACGGTAAAATATAATTCAGGCATTCCCGCAACAAAATACTCCAGAGGCCATCCCAGCTTCTGGAGTATTTTTATATTCAGACGCCCGCTGAAACCCCGAAGTTAAGTGGAAACTAAACTAGTTCACTTAAAATTGACTGTGATAGCTGTACATTTGATTGCTTTGGCCACCCATTGACGGCTGTCCTAACTGGCTCTGGCCTTGCTGTCCGACCATTTGATTCAGTTGATACTGTACACTGTCTATTGCTTGATTCATTTTAGAAAGGGCGCCTGTTGACTGAAGGTATTGCATTCCTTGATTTAAAATTGTAATTGCCTGCTCAATATTTTGCTTCAGCTGTTGCTGAGTATATTGCTGTTCTTGCAGTGCTTGGTCCCTAAATTGTTGTATTTGCTGAAAAAGCTGAGTAATCTGCGGCTGCACTGGTTGCATAGCCATCGTCTGAATCCCCACGGATTGTATTCCTGCCGGCTGAGTTCCCATAGGCTGATACTGAAATCTGTTCGGCTGTCCATACTGGTATGAATGATTACTATTCGGCTCTTGCCCGATTTCCATGTCCGTTGATTTCCTTGTTACGCTATCTTTTTTATGCATTAAAAATCTCTCCTTTTAACCGATAATTATTTTCTGCATTAGTTTGTCCCTGTTTAGTATTTTTATGCCGCCGAACATGATTGTAATTTTGGTTAAAACAATATTTTTTGAAAAATTTTCTTATTTTTCAGCCGAGGAGCTATCATAGGTTCCTTGGCTTTTTAGTACTGACAAATCGCCGTAATAGATGAAAAAGAAATAGCTAAAACTATTGTCATGTGACGTTCGGTACCTGCCGGTGGCATTGAGGATTAATAATTTACAGGCAAAAGGGGAATATTTTAACTGTTCCTGATTCCGTGACACGGAATCGCCAATAAACCTAAATCACTTTGCAGCTTCTGATGTTTTTCAGGAGGACTAATGATTCTAGACACTGAACAGTTTTGTCAGAAAGCTCATGAACTGGCGCTGACACACGAACCTTATATTAGACGCAAACCATCTAAGCGACTGTGGCGGGAGTTTTACACAGACGTTAATAATTTGCGCGCGTTCATAGATTCTCTAAAAGATGGTTATGTGAGTTGTTCTCAGCCTGCGGAAGAATGGCTGCTCGATCACGCTGAATTTATTGAAGAGCAGGTGTCGGTTATCCGGCACCAGCTGTCCGGCGCTTTTTTACGGAATCTGCCGCATTTGCGCCAGACTCACAAGACGAGGGTGTTCTCAATCTGTGCTGATTATCTCGAACACGTTGACGGAAATCTGGACGAAAAATCACTTGTTTCATATATAAATTATTACCAGGAAGTATCAGTTTTGACCATCGCTGAGGCGTGGGCTTTCCCGCTTTTCCTGCGCATCGCTTTGCTCAGGTGTCTTGCCGGGGTCATGGAAATGGTCCGTGAACGGCGGGAGGTGTGCACATTAGTGGAAAAGCTGCTGGAGCAAATAGAATCATCAAGGTTAAATCCGGATGTTCTGCAGACTGTCCTTGAAAAGGCGGGTCAAGACATACCGTTATCCGGGCCGCTGATTGTCCACCTGGTCAGACACTTGCGCGAGAAGGCGGACGATCTGGCAACAGTGCGTGAATGGCTGATGTGCAAGCTGGAAAACGGCCCGGATAGCCTCGACCGTATTGTTTCCTACGAGTACCAATTACAGGCCGCCTATCAAGTGAAAGCAGGCAGCATCATCAGCAGTTTGCGAAAATTATCACGCTGGGACTGGCGCGATCAGTTCGAGCAGATTTCCATGGTGGAAAATAATTTTCGCGCAGAAAGCACGGGTGTTTACCCGCTGCTTGATTACTCCAGCCGTGACGAGCTGCGGGAAAGAGTTGAGAAATTAGCCCGCCGCCTGCGTTTGCCGGAGAATCTGGTTGCAAAGCAGGCCGTTGACCTGGCGGCAAAGGAATACGAGCAGGCGCAAAAAGAACGGGTGGATCAGAATACCGCTGTCAGTCCGGCAGATTTAGAAAAAATGCCGCGCGAAGCATTTATCGCGTACTACCTGCTCGAACCGGACGGTGTCAAGGAGCTGCGGCGCGCGTTGAAAATGTGCGGCACACCCCGTTACCTGCCTGAAACAGGTGTTTTGCGTCGTGCAAACGGTGTTTATTTCGGCGTTCTCGCGGGTCTGTTCGCAGTTGCCCTGTTTGGTTTCGCCATGTGGATAGGGGGAGGTGCGCATTTAACAATTGTCCAGCGGGCGGTGATTTTGCTTGCGTTGATATTACCCGCCAGCGATTGGGCGGTCATGGCGGCCCACTGGCTTATTGAGTGCGCCAGGCGGCCGCGGCCGCTTTTGCGGTATGATTATTCGCGCGGCGTACCGCCCGAAGCTTCCACCATGGTTGTCATCCCGGTAATCTGGTCCACCGTCAGAGAAGTGCAAGAGTTGTCGGAGCGCTTGGAACTGCATTACTTGGCTAACCGTGACCCGAATATTCACTTTGCCCTCCTGGGCGATCTTGTTGACGCGAAAGAGGCTGAACTGCCTGCGGATGCCGGTATCCTTGCAGCTGCCCGCAAATGCATCGAGGAGTTGAATCAAACTTATTCCCGCCCGGGCGGGAGTACATTTCACCTTTTTCAACGACGCCGGTTGTGGAACCCGTCCGAAGGGGTATGGATGGGTTGGGAGCGCAAACGGGGCAAATTAGTTGAGTTTGTGGAACTGCTTAAAGGACGGAGTGATACGACTTACGACTGCGTTGCCGGGGACACGTCTATCCTGCCCCGGATTCGTTACATCATCACCCTTGACGCGGATACGCAACTGCCGGTGGGAAGCGCGCAACGGATGATCGGCACCATGCATCTTCCTTACAACAGACCGCGTTTAAATCATGAACAGACTCGGGTAATCGAGGGATACGGCGTACTGCAGCCGCGTATCGGCATTAGCCACAGGGCGGCTTTACGTTCGCGATTCGCTTATTTATGGTCATCAAATCCAGGTATCGATCCTTACGCTTTTGCCGCATCCGATCCATATCAGGACGGGTTGGGACAAGGTATTTTTACGGGGAAGGGCATATTCGACGTTGACACCTTCGCGAAAGTGTTGGGTGAACGCATTCCAGAAAACCGGGTGCTCAGTCATGACTTGTTGGAAGGCGGTTTTTTGCGCGCCGGTTTGTTATCGGACATCGAATTGATAGATGAGCACCCCTCCACATTCAGCGCTTACCAGAAGAGAATGCACCGCTGGGTGCGCGGCGACTGGCAGTTGCTGATCTGGCTGTTTCACCGGGTGCGCGACCGGCGGGGAATATCTTTGCCGGTTGACTTATCTCTCATCACTCGCTGGCAGATCATCGACAATATGCGCCGCAGTTTGCTGCCGCCGGCGATGTTTGCGGTTTTGCTGCTTGGTCCGACCGTCTTGCCAGGTTCTCCCGGGCGCTGGCTTGTTTTGGTATTGGCTACATTGTCCCTGCCGCTGCTTCGTCAATTCACGGCGATCCGGTGGACTTTCTGGCGTCCGCAAAGCTTCCTGGCAACAGCCGGTCAAGTAATGGTAAATTTTATCACACTGCCGTTTCAAAGTGTGCTGTTGCTTGACGCGATCGCCAGAACCCTGTACCGCTTATTCGTGTCAAAACGCCATTTGCTCGAATGGGTTAGCGCCGCTGAAGTTGAGCGCCGCGACAAGGGCGGACGCCGCCATGCGCTGCCTGGTATGTATGGAGGTTACGCGCTGTTGCTTCTATCCGCGCTGGCATCGTGGAGCAGCGTTATTCCGGCGCTGCGGTGGACGGGTTTGGCTTTTTGCGCCATGTGGGCGCTCGCCCCACTGGCGGTCAGATGGCTGGACCGCCCCGTGCAGCTGCCGGAGCGGCCGCTTGCAGCGTCTGAGAAGGCGGAATTGCGCAAGCTGGCGGAACAGATTTGGATGTTTTTTGAAGACTACGTCACAGAAGAAGACCACTGGCTGCCGCCTGACAACGTGCAAATCGACCCGCCCACCGGGGTAGTCCACCACACCTCGCCCACCAACACCGGCCTCTATCTTGCCAGTGTGCTGGCGGCGAGAGATTTCGAGTTTATTGATACGCCCGGGTTGGTTGAGCGATTGGAGCGTACGATTAATACCATTGAGCAAATGAAAAAATGGAAAGGCCATCTTTACAACTGGTACGACACAGTCACGCTCGCACCGCTGCCGCCGTTATACGTGTCGACAGTGGATTCCGGCAACTTCGTCGGCTGTTTGATGACGGTTAAAGAGGGGCTGGCGGAGTGGCTGCGGGCGGCTGGCGCAGGGGACGAAGAGCCTGGTTCTAAACAGGCGCGCGGCAAAGCGGCGGAGGCGATGAGCGTAGCCTTTGCCGTGGAGTTGACGCCTGCCAGGCAAGATGAGAATGTGGTTCATCGCCTGACATTGCCCGCAAACGACGGAGAAAACTGGCTGGCCCGCGGGTGGAATTTGGTCACGCGCCTGGAGGAACTAATCATTAAGACAGATTTCCGCGCACTCTACGACCATAAGGATAAATTATTCAACATCGGATACCGCGCCGGGCTGGATGAACCGGATCAGATCTTGTATGACCTGATGGCGTCGGAATCGAGACTGTCAAGCTTTATTGCCATTGCTCTCGGTCATGTGTCAGTGCTGCACTGGCACGCGCTCGGGCGGACAATGACCAGGATCGGGCGGCGGATCGCGCTGCTGTCGTGGGCGGGGACCATGTTTGAATATTTAATGCCCTGGATTTTTATGCGCACCTATTGGAACACCGTCTGGGACAGCACCTACCGCGCTGTCGTCGAACGGCAGATCGATTACGCGCACCGGCGGGGAGTGCCGTTCGGCATCTCCGAGTGCTGCTACTACGCTTTTGATTATCAAATGAACTATCAGTACAGGGCGTTTGGTGTTCCCGGCCTCGGCTTTAAGCGCGGCCTCGAACAAGATCTGGTTGTGGCGCCGTACGCCACCATTCTGGCCTTGCCTTTTGCCAGGCGTCAGGGGTTGGCTGACTTGCGAAAATTAAAGGAAATGGGCGCCTATGGCAAATATGGTTATTATGAGGCCATAGATTTTACGTCCGAGCGTCTGCCGAAGGACAAGAACAGCATGGTCATCCGGAGTTTTATGGCCCATCATCAGGGAATGAGCCTGCTTACCATCGCCAACTTGCTGGCGCCCCAAAAAATATACGAGCGATTTCACCGTGACAAACGCGTGCGTTCGACAGAACTGCTGTTGCAGGAACGTATTCCCGCGCGGCCCCAGATCATTGAACATCCCGCGTTCGCACACGCGCGCGTGCCAGGTGCGAAGCCGGCGTTTACGGGCGCCCTGCGCGAATACTTAAGCGCGGACACGCCCGCCCCGGAGGTGTGCCTGCTTGCCAACGGGAGTTTTATGACCATGGTAACCAACAGCGGCAGCGGGTTCTGCAGGTATGAAGGCCTGGCTGTAACCCGCTGGCGGGAAGATCCGGTGCTGGATGATTGGGGGAGCTACATATATATCCGTGACGTTAATAACGACGCATTATGGTCACCGGCGTTTCAGCCTTGTCGTGTCCAGTCTGCTGAACAACGGGTGCAATTCTCCCTTGACCGGGCTGCCTTTATGCGTGTTGACGGAGACATGCGCACAGGCCTGGAAATTTGCGTGTCTCCGGAATGGAACGCGGAAGTCCGCAGGTTGATGCTTACTAATACCGGAACTGAAGCGCGGATTCTGGAAGTAACGACGTATCTAGAACTGGCTTTGGCTCCTCCCATGGCTGACGATGCGCACCCGGTCTTCAGCAAATTGTTTATCAAAACGGAATATGTGGAAAATGCCCAGTGTCTGCTGGCCTGGCGCAGGCCTCGCCAGGCGGATGAAAAACCGTTGTGGGCGGCGCATGCTTTAATGACCGCGGGGCAGGCCATCGGACCGGTGGAATACGAAACCGATCGGGCTTGCTTTATCGGCCACGGACATACGCTCTCCCAACCGCGGGGAATCCGTTCCCGCCTGCGTGGTACAGTTGGTTCTGTGACAGACCCCGCATTGATCATGCGGCGGCGTTTAAGCATTAATCCCGGTGAAAAGGCGCAATTGTTCGCTGTCACTGCGGTGGCCGGCACGAAGGAAGAGGCGGTCGATATTATCGGCCGTTTCACAGGGGAGCTGGTGGTGGAGCGGACATTCCAAATGGCCTGGAATCGCAGTCAGATCGAACTCAGGCATCTGCATATGACTATACCTAAGGCGATGATTATGCAAACTTTAGCGGGCCGGGTGCTCTATAATCCCCCGCTGCGTCAGGAACGGCGGCAAAGCATCACTGCCAACGCGAAAGGACAGTCCGGCCTCTGGGCGTACGGATTATCCGGAGATGTGCCTGTGCTCCTCGTACAAATCGCGGACCGGGCTGATATTCCGTTTGTCGTCAAGCTCTTGAACGGACACGAGTATTTGCGCCGTCTGGGGCTGCTCTTTGACCTGGTTGTGCTAAACGAGTCGGCGGGAGGATACCAGCAGGATTTGCAGGATGCGCTGCGGCGGGCGGTGGAACAGGTCATGCACAGGCCGGGCGGCGGCGCCGGCAGTGTTTTCATTATTAATGCCAATCATCTGCCGGATGGGGACAGGACAATGTTGTACGCTGTCGCCCGGGTGGTGCTGCGGGCGAACGGTCCCGGCATCAGAGCGCAGACTAAACCGCCCCGCCGGGATACTGCCTTCCTGGCGCCTTTAACGCCGACAGCGCCGTTAAACAGATTTGCCGCTCCTCCGCCGGATGACGGGCGCCAATTAAGATTCTTCAACGGCTGGGGGGGGTTCGCGCCGGATGGCCGGGAGTACCGGATTATCCTGAAAAATGGCGAGCATCTGCCGGCGCCGTGGATCAATGTGATCGCTAATCCACGCTTCGGCTGCCTTGTCTCCGAACTCGGCACAGGTTACACCTGGTCGCGCAACAGCCGTGAATGTAAATTGACCCCGTGGTCAAACGACCCCGTACTGGACCCGCCGGGTGAAGTATGTTACCTGCGGGACGAAGAGAGCGGCGAACTTTGGTTTCCCGCGTGCTCCGCCGCGCAGGCGGAGCAGCACTGCACCATTGCCCACGGCCATGGCTTCACGCGTTTTCACCAGGAGAAAAACGGTATCATGCAGGAAATGACTGTTTTTGTACCGCGCGATGATCCGGTCAAAGTGGTTAAATTGCATTTGCGGAACAACAGCGCCGCGCGGCGGCGTCTCTCCGTCACTTATTATGCGGAATGGGTGCTGGGTGTGCAGCGCCAGGCGAACGCTCCCTTCATCATCACGGAATGGGATGAATCAGCCCGGATCATGCTTGCCCGTAACGCATATCAGGAGGATTTTCGCGATGCCACGGCTTTTTTAGGCGTGTATCAGCAACCCGTTCCGTCAGGAGAGACAGCAGCGGTTGCACCGGGTGCGGCCGAACCGGCGGCGTGGCGGGAAGGCGGCGTAATGGATGATTTGTCCTGGACGGCGGACCGCGACGAATTTCTCGGCCGCAACGGCACCCTGGAAAGCCCCGCCGCTCTTTTTTCAGAGCGCCTGTCAGGCAAGACGGGCCCTCTTTATAACCCATGCGGCGCGGTGCAGTCCAAGCTCGTTTTAGAACCCGGAGCTGAACGGACAGTCTATATCCTATTCGGATGCGCATATTCCCGTGACGACGCCGTGCGACTGGCGCAGAAATACAGAAAAAATGATGTTTGTGAACAGGCCTTGGTACAGGTACGGGAATTTTGGGAAGGGGTTCTGACCCAGGTCTCGGTGTCCACACCCTGCCCGGAGATGGATGTGCTTCTGAACGGTTGGTTGGTATACCAAACCCTCAGCTGCAGAATGTGGGCCAGAGCTGCCTTTTACCAGGCGGGAGGCGCGTACGGTTTTCGCGATCAACTGCAGGATTCGCTCGCGCTTCTGCACACTCGGCCGGATCTTGCACGGGCTCAAATATTGACGCACACCGCGCGTCAATATGAGGAAGGCGATGTGCAGCACTGGTGGCATGAAGAGACGCAGCGCGGCATTCGTACACATTTCTCAGACGATTTGCTGTGGCTGCCCTATGCAGCCGGGCGTTACACGGAGCATACGGGGGACAGCAGTTTATTGGACGAGACAGTACCCTTTCTGCACAGCGAGCCTTTAGCGGAGGATGAACATGAGAGATACGAGCCGGCTCAAATCTCTCCCCGGAGCGGCACCGTTTTCGAACACTGCCTGCGTGCCATAGACAGGGCTTTGGGGCGCTTGGGGGAGCACGGACTGCCGCTGATCGGGACCGGCGACTGGAATGACAGTATGAACCGCGTAGGCGCCGGGGGTCGCGGAGAGAGTGTCTGGCTCGGCTGGTTTCTCTGTGCTGTGCTGGATATGTTTGCGGATTTATGCCGGCAGCGCGGTGATGCTCAGCGGGCGGAACACTATGGCAACGTGCGGGAAAAATTAGCTTTTTCTCTTAACGAGCAAGCCTGGGACGGGCAGTGGTACCGGCGGGCTTTCACTGACGCCGGACAATGGCTGGGTTCTATTTACAATGAAGAATGCCGGATCGATGCCATTGCCCAGTCGTGGGCGGTGATCTCCGGAGCGGCCCCGCCTGATCGGGCACTGCAGGCGATGGATTCATTTGACCGCGAACTTGTGGACCGGGAGCGTTCCGCCGCACGTCTTTTGACGCCGCCTTTTGAACATACGAAGCCCAGTCCCGGCTACATACAGGGTTATCCGCCCGGAATCCGGGAGAATGGAGCTCAATACACCCATGGCATCATCTGGAGCATTATCGCCTGGTGCAAACTTGGCAGAGGAGATAAGGCTTCTGAATTGTTCCAGATATTGAATCCGATCAATCATACGAAGACGCCTAATGAAGCGCGCCAGTATGCCGGTGAGCCATACGTCATGGCGGGAGACGTTTACCTGGTGGACCCGCGTCAGAGACGCGCCGGCTGGACTTGGTACACCGGCGCCGCGGGGTGGATGTATCAGGCCGGAATTGAGTGGATCCTTGGCCTGCGCCGCCGCGGCAAACGGCTGTACATTTGCCCGTGCATTCCGGGCGAATGGCCGGGTTTTTCCATCAACTACCGCTTCGGCTGTACAAATTACCTTATTACTGTCGAAAATCCCTCGCGCAAGTCCGGCGGAGCGACTGCTTTAAATATTGACGGGCGTGAAGTTCCCATCGCTGAGCAGGATGTCAAGGAGGGCGCTTCCTTTGAATTGAGCGACGACGGGCGGATTCATCATGTCGATCTGGTGTTGTAGCTAAAAAACTAAAGCAATGACGGTTACTGTTTAAAGGCAAGAAGATGGAACGTCCCCTTGCATCCCCGTTACCTTAGTTAAAAATAAACGATATCGATACTGTTTAAAGACACTAAGATATATTAAAATAATATAGAATAAAGGTTATGTTATCTTGCTTACCGGGGGTGTGTAAATGCGGGATGTCTACCGGGTGATAGATGCTAATTTAAACCGGCTCAGGGAAGGCCTGCGAGTTTTGGAAGAGATAGCCCGCTTCATCCTCAAAGATTCCGAAATGACGGCCCAATTAAAAGATACGCGGCACCGGGTCGCTGCGGTAACTGGCGAGCTGCCCGGGGGAATACTTGAATTGATCCGGGCTAGAGACGCGGCGGGAGATGTCGGAGCAAGCTCCTGGACGCCGGGTGAAAAAGCCAGGAGTGATTTAATGTCGCTTACCGCGGCAAATTTTAAGCGTGTACAAGAAGCCGCGCGCGTGCTTGAGGAATTCTGTAAAATATTCGCGGCGCAAGAGGCAAGAGAATTCAAGAAAATACGCTTTGAAATTTACGACCTTGAACAGGACATGCTTAAAAAAATGCCTTGAGGGGATCTGTATGAATTTAGCTCAGTTGGGTGAATTCGGCTTGATTGATTTATTAACCCGCGATTTCAGTTATGGAACGGGAGTTGTCAAGGGAGTGGGCGACGACACCGCCGTGCTTGAAGCGGACGGGGATAAATGGCTCCTGTTTACCACGGATATGATGGTGGAGGAAATACATTTTTCTTTGCATTACTGTACGCTTAGTCAAGTCGGCTGGAAGCTGCTTGCCGTGAACGTGAGCGATATTGCCGCCATGGGGGGGCGCCCGACTCACGCAGTAATCTCAGCAGCCATACCTGCCCGTTTGAAGCCTGAGGAAATTATTGATCTTTACCAGGGTCTTAAGGGGGCGGCAAGGGAATACGGTGTCAATCTAGTGGGGGGCGATACGGTGAGCAGTCAGGAGCGCCTGGTGCTGAACGTAGCCTTGCTCGGTGAGGTCGAGGCGGGTAGGGCGGTGTATCGCGACGGCGCCCGTCCGGGTGACTCTGTCTATGTTACCGGCACGCTGGGCGCTTCCGCGGCCGGCCTTTATCTCTTTCAAAACCCCGAACTGCCTTGTTCTCCGCAGTCGGCTGATTATTGCCGGCAGGCGCATGCCGTTCCCAGGCCCAGATTAGAGGCGGGCAGTTTTCTGGCCGGCTGCGGTGTTACTGCAATGAATGACATCAGTGACGGACTTGCCAGTGAAATGCATGAAATTTGCAAATCCAGCGGTGTCGGTTGTTTGATTAGGGAAACAAGCATACCGGTTGACTCGCGCGTCAGGGAAGCAGCGGCTTGCGCGGGACTTGACCCGGTTAACTGGGCTCTTTTCGGCGGGGAAGATTTTGAGCTGGTTTTTACAGTTAGCGCGGACGTTAAGGAAAAGATGAAACGTGCCGCCGGCGCGGCCGGAATTAAAGTATATCAGGTGGGTGTAATAACCGGTCCGCCTGATGTCATTCTGGAAAAAGCCGGCGGTGCGGTTGTTCCGCTCCAGCGCGGCGGCTATGACCATTTTTCTAAATAACCTTTGTCTCTCATTAGTTGACAAAAGCAATTGTTTAATCTATAATTTTCTAGATTTATAAATTGAATATGGTAGCTGGGGGTGCCGCAAGGCTGAGAGAGAGCAGTCTCAACCCTTTGAACCTGATGCGGATAATGCCGTCGTAGGGAAGCTGATATTGTGCTTGTGATTAGTTTAAGCACAGTAAAAGACTACTTGCCTGGCGTGGTGAGCAGTCTTATTGTTTTTTATGGGGGTGAAAAGTTATGCGGATAATATTAAACGGGAAGGATGAAATTTTACCTGAGGGCACTACAGTGGCAGCATTAATCTCTCTAAAAAAAATCAACCCGGAAACCATTATCGTGGAATATAACTGCGAACTGGTGAAAAGCGAAGCCTGGCCAAATGTCTTATTAAAAGATAATGACAGGCTGGAAATCTTGAGAATGGTGGGGGGAGGTTGACACGTAATGGCAGACGTCTTCAAAATCGGCGGGCGGGAATTAACCAGCCGGTTGTTTCTCGGAACCGGCAAGTTTTCGCCCAATAAATTAATCCCTGAGGTCGTGCGTTCTTCAGGCGCGCAGGTGGTTACCGTGGCGCTCAGGCGGGTCGATCCGGGATATGAAGAAGAAAACATCGCCTCGTTTGTGCCCGGCGATTGTATCATGATGCCCAATACCTCCGGCGCGAGGAACGCCGGGGAGGCAGTGCGCATCGCCAGGCTGGCCCGGGCGGCGGGGTACGGCGACTGGGTAAAGATCGAAGTGGTCACTGACAACAGGTATTTGCTGCCGGACAACTTGGAAACTATTAAGGCAACAGAAATCCTGGCTGCCGAAGGATTTGTGGTTCTTCCTTACATGAGCCCGGACCTGGCTGCGGCGAAGAGACTGGTGGAAGCGGGCGCGGCGGCGGTCATGCCTCTGGGCGCTCCGATCGGCAGCAACCGCGGGCTGAGAACAAGAGAACTGGTGCGGATCATGATCGAAGAGATACCATTGCCTGTTATTGTTGACGCCGGAATCGGCCGCCCGTCGGAAGCGTCGGAAGCCATGGAAATGGGGGCGGCAGCGGTGCTGGTGAACACAGCCGTGGCTACTGCGGGCGACCCGGTGGCCATGGCCCACGCTTTCGGCCTGGCTGTTAGAGCAGGGCGTATGGCCTACCTGGCCGGACCTGGAGCAACACGGCAATACGCCAGTGCTTCGTCACCCCTGACCGGTTTTTTGATTGATTGAGAAAAGAGATGAGCTTATGAGTTTTTATTTGGTGCGCAAAAAATATGATGCGTTTGATTTTGACGGTTATTTCGCGAGTGTTACTGACAGGGACGTGGAAAGGGTACTTGCCAAGAATCGTTTGACTGAAACAGACTACCTTGCGTTATTATCACCCAGGGCTGAAGGACATTTGGAAAAAATGGCGCAAAAGGCTCACAGCCTTACTGTCCAACACTTCGGGAAAGTGGTTTTGCTCTATACTCCGCTTTACCTGGCCAACTATTGTGTCAACCATTGTGTTTACTGTGGATTCCGGGTGCACAGCGGGCTGGATAGAAAAAAGCTTTCCCTTGGTGAGGTTGACGCGGAGGCTAAAATGATTGCCGCGACCGGGCTGAAGCACATTCTTGTCCTCACCGGTGAATCGAGGGAAAAGTCTCCGGTGAAGTATATCAGGGAATGTGTTGAAGTTCTGAAAAAATATTTTACCTCTATCAGCATAGAAATTTATCCGCTGGAGGAACAAGAATATCATGAGCTGATTTCCGCCGGTGTGGATGGGTTGACTATATACCAGGAAGTATATGATGAAAATGTTTACGCGGAAATCCATCCGGCCGGACCTAAGCGAAACTACCGCTACAGGCTGGAAGCCCCGGAGCGCGCTTGCCGGGCCGGGAGCAGGACGGTTAATGTCGGGGCGCTCTTAGGCTTGCATGAATGGCGCGCAGAGGCTTTTTTTACCGGCCTGCACGCCGACTATCTGCAAAGTGTGTATCCTGCCGTGGAAGTGAGTATTTCGCCGCCGCGCATCAGGCCATACCCCGGGGAGTACCAGCCCTTCGTCACGGTAACTGATAAAAACTTGGTCCAGTATGTGCTGGCTTTCAGGTTATTTATGCCTAGAAGCGGAATTACAATATCCACAAGGGAAAGCGCGGAATTGCGAGAACGTCTGGTTAAGCTGGGCGCCACGAAAATGTCCGCCGGTTCCTGTACGGCTGTGGGCGGCCGTTCCAACAGCCAATCCACCGGCCAGTTTGAAATATGGGACAGTCGCGGTGTCGCCGAAATGGCGGATATGTTGTATTCCCAAGGTTATCAGCCCGTGTACAAGGATTGGCAGGTGGTTTAACGTGGCGGTGAGCAATAGCTTTGAGAGAGGCGAAAGAGATGGCGTTAAGCGCGGCCTGGCCAACTTGCTGAAAGCGGATATTTACGGGATCACCGCTGAAGAGTATTCCCTGGGCAGGAGCAATATCCAGGTGGCCGCACTGATGATCGAGTCCGGGATTAAAGTAATCCAGTACCGGGAGAAAGAAAAGGCAATGTGCCGGAAATACGCGGATTGTCTGGCAATCAGAAGGATGACCGCGGATGCCGGAGTTACCTTTATTGTCAACGATCATGTCGACCTGGCCATGATGGTGGGCGCGGACGGCGTGCATTTAGGGCAAGATGATTTACCCCCTGATAAAGTTCGTGAATTGACCGGCGAAAGAATAATCATCGGGCTTTCCACCCATTCGCCGGCCCAGGCTGAAGCCGCCGTCAATGCCGGGGTCGATTATATCGGTGTGGGCCCGCTCTACGCCACAAAAACCAAAAAGGATGTCTGCGCGCCGGTGGGTTTGTCATACCTGGATTACGTGGTAAAGAACATCAAGCTGCCTTTTGTAGCCATCGGCGGGATAAAGGAGCATAACGCGGCTGAAGTGAGCAATAGGGGCGCTAAATGCATCGCGCTGGTAACAGAAATAGTGGGAGCTGAAAATATTTACGAAAAAGTAAACGCTCTCAGGGCAGTCCTCAAACAGAAGGAGGTTTAAATCAGTGAATTATACTACCCAAATGGACGCCGCCCGGCAAGGAATCATCACCAATGAAATGACGGCGGTGGCCCAAAAGGAGCATGTGGAGGTTGCAGCTTTACGCGAATTGGTCGCCGCGGGCAAGGTGGTCATACCGGCCAATAGGAACCATGCTGGCCTCGAACCGTGCGGTATCGGCCAGGGCCTTAAGACCAAGATTAACGTTAATCTCGGCGTGTCAAACGACTGTTGCGATATGGAAGCTGAAATGGAAAAAGTAAAGTGGGCTGTGGAACTGCGCGCCGATGCCATTATGGACCTCAGCTGCTATGGAAAGACGGCGGAATTCAGGCGCAGGCTGATTGGGATATCACCGGCTGCCGTCGGTACGGTGCCGGTATATGATGCGGTTAATTTTTATGACAAAGAGCTGGAAGAAATCACTGCTGATGAATTCCTGGCGGTGGTTGAACAGCACGCCAAGGACGGCGTTGATTTTATGACCATTCATGCCGGGATTAATAGAGAAACAGCCGTCAGGTTCGAGAAAAACAAGAGACTCACCAATATTGTCTCCAGAGGAGGCGCGCTTCTCTATACCTGGATGAAATTGAACAGCCGTGAAAACCCCTTTTATGAGCGTTACGACGACTTGCTGGACATATGCCGGAAATATGATGTGACGGTCAGTCTTGGTGACGCCTGCCGGCCGGGCAGTCTGACGGACGCGACCGACGCCGCCCAAATTCAGGAGTTGATTGTCCTCGGTGAATTGACTAAAGCGGCCTGGGAAAAAGACGTTCAGGTAATGATCGAAGGACCCGGCCATATGGCGTTAAACGAAATTCTGCCGAACATGCTCCTTGAAAAGAAGTTGTGCCACGGCGCGCCTTTTTATGTGCTGGGGCCGCTGGTGACAGATATAGCCCCCGGCTACGACCACATCACCAGCGCCATTGGCGGAGCCATCGCCGCCGCCGGCGGCGCCGACTTCCTTTGCTATGTGACCCCGGCGGAGCACCTGCGGCTGCCTACACTTGGTGATATGAAAGAGGGTATTATCGCCTCCCGGATTGCCGCTCACGCCGCCGATATAGCCAAAGGAATCCCGGACGCGCGGCGGTGGGACGACGACATGAGCGAAGCCAGGCGCAACCTTGATTGGGAGCGGATGTTTAAACTCGCCATTGATCCGGAAAAAGCCAGGCTGTACCGCGCTGAATCGCAGCCGGAAGACAAGGACACTTGCACCATGTGCGGCAAGATGTGCGCGGTTAGGAATGTGAACAAAGTGATTAACGGGATAATTGGCTAAAGTCGGTTTGCAGTATGCGATAACCCGGCTTCCATCATTTGTACTATTTGTCCACTCCGTGTCATAAAGTAACTGTAGATATTATTTTCGCGCGGAGGTGGCGGCGTGGTAAATCTTGTCTGGCTTGGAATGATCGTCTTGGGAATTTTAGCGGCCGGAGCAAGGGGCAATATTGAAATAGTAACCAAGGCCGCCTTGGACAGCGCCAACGACGCTGTAAAAATATCGATTGGTCTAATTGCCATCATGACTTTTTGGCTGGGTATTATGAAGCTGGCCGAAGAGGCCGGGTTGATTCGCCTGCTGGCCCGGTTGGTACGGCCGGTGATGCGTTTTCTTTTCCCAAGCGTGCCGAAAGACCACCCGGCTATGGGCGCTATCGTCATGAATCTCAGCGCCAACATCCTGGGTTTGGGCAACGCGGCAACACCCATGGGTTTAATTGCCATGCGCGAGCTTCAGAAATTAAACCGCGGCCGGGAGGACACCGCTTCCGAAGCGATGTGCACTTTTCTGGCCCTGAATACTTCCTGCGTTACACTGATTCCCACTACAATCATCGGCATTCGTCTTTTATACGGTTCGGCCGACCCGACAGATATCGTCGGGCCGACAATTATGGCAACGGCCTTCAGCATGGTGGCGGCAGTATTCGTCGACCGCCTGCTGCGGTTTTATTACACGGGCAGAAGGGGATAGCGGAATGCTGGATATTATCTCCGAGTTGTCCCGCTGGGCCATACCGGTGATCCTGCTGGTAGTGCCCCTGATTGCCGCCCTCCGCCGGGTTAAAGTCTACGAAGCTTTCGTGGACGGAGCGGAAGCAGGTTTTACCACAGCGATCAAGACGATTCCCTATCTTGTGGCAATGCTTGTGGCAATAGGTATTTTCCGCGCCTCGGGAGCGATGGAGGTGCTGGTTGCCACGCTTTCCCCGGTGCTTAATATTGTCGGCCTGCCGACTGAGGTGCTGCCGCATGCCATCATGCGCCCTCTTTCAGGCGGAGCTGCGCTCGGCATCGCGTCAGATATTATTAAAACTTACGGCCCGGACAGCTTTTTGGGACGTCTGGTATCTACCATGCAGGGCAGTTGCGATACAACTTTTTATGTACTGACTCTATATTTCGGGTCGGTAGGAGTAAGAAAGTATCGATATTCGGTAGTTTTAGGTTTAATTTCCGATTTGACTACCCTGGTTGCATCAGTATTTATAGTGCACACCTTTTTTTAAGACACATTGTTAACTTCTTAAAGTAGCTACTTTACAGCAATAATTAGGGTTATGCTGCTAATATTAAGAGATATTCAAAAAAAAATTATTTACATTATTTGCCAGCAGCATTATAATTCTATTCAGTTGTTATGTTTGCTTTAAAGCTATGTTATTGCCGTAATGGTGGACTTATGTTGTTTAATGATGTGAAAAAGGGGAGTGTGTCGTTGAAAAGATGTGGTTTAATTTTATTAACTTGTCTTTGTTTAATTGTTATCAGCAAAGGTCCGGCATTTGCCGCACCATCAAACAAGGCCGTTTTTGTGGTTAACAGTCAAAGTTACATGTTAAACGGTGCGGTTTTTCAGATGGATGCGGCGCCCTGTACCGTGCAGGGGAGAGTTTTGATACCTTTGCGCTACCTTGCATATGCTCTGGGGCTGGACGAAAAAAATGTTGTTTGGGACGCTGCCGGGGAAATTGTGGAATTGCGAACAGAGAATAAAAAAATAAAACTTGTTGTAAACAACAGTACTATGTTTGTAAATGAAAAAAGCTTTAGGATGGATGTTGCCCCAATTCTTAAAGATAATCGTGTTTATCTTCCCGCCAAGTGGGTGGCTGAAGAATTGGGATACTCGGTGGGCTGGGACGATAGACTTAACGCGTTGCTGATTGGCGCGCCGGGGAATTTGCCTGACCCGGGATCAATTCCGTTAAAGATAATTCCTGTCAATGTCAGGCAGTGTGAATTTTCAGAGTCAGATTTATTTTTAAACCAAAAGATATCATCCAGCTCAATTCTGTTTTACGGTGAATACGCAAACGTTTATAATGCCGGCGTGGCGGCGGATTATGTGAACGGTTTTGTCCTAGAGCCTGATCAGGAGTTTTCGTTCAACAAAGTGGTTGGGGAAAGAACGAGGCAAAGAGGTTTTATTGTCGGCCACGACATTCTAGAAAATTTAACGGTTGGCGGTGGTGTTTGCCGCACGTCCACTGTTCTCTTCCAGGTGGCCAGGGATGCCGGCTTTACAATATTGGAAAGGCACCCGCACTATCTGCCCGTAGCATATACTCCCGCCGGCACTGACGCCAGTGTGAGCTGGGGTTGGATGGATTTAAGATTTATCAACAATCTCCCGCATTCAGTAATAATTTATTCCGGTTTGCATGAAGAAGAAGACAACGGCCGCCGTCTTTGGGCCGAACTGTGGGAAAGAAAACCTTTGAAAAAGATCGACGTGGCTGTTTTAGTTAAAGAGCCGGGCTCAAGTTGGCCGGAAAACATTGAACAAACACGCCTGGTCGCGTTGGAAAAAGATGATGTTTCCTTCATCTCGCTAGAACAAATGAGCGATTTGCTGCGCCTCTCCCCGGAGATAAACGTGGCGCAGGGAGGAAGAAGCGCTGCCGCCGTGCGGATAAATAATCAGTTGATTAGTTTTGCCGAAGGAAATAAAATGGCAACAATAGATAATGCCGAATACCAACTTAACGAGGCTCCCTTTTGCCTGACAAACAGCAACTGTAATTTTTGGCTGCCGCTTGAGGATTGGGGGAACCTAACCGGAGCGGAGGTCGTATGGATAAACGGCGGGCCGCCTTTGATTCTGTTCAATCTAAGCGGTACCGGCTTAGATGGGAGAAAGCTGTGAGAAACGGGTAATGTTATGGGATGTTCAATTATTTGACAAAATTTAGTTTGTTATATAAACTTTTAAAAGGACATCAAATCTAAGATGTTCTTATTTTTTGCCGGTGCTTATACTGGATGGTGAATTAAGCTGGAACGCCTTCAAAAAGTTATGTCACGGGCCGGGGTCGCATCCAGGCGGCGGTGCGAAGAGATGATCGTTGCCGGCATGGTTAAGGTGAACGGAGAAGTTGTCACTAAACTTGGCGCCAAGATAGAGCCGGGCAAAGATAAGGTCGTTGTAGCCGGCGAGACGTTGTCGCTCACAGATGATAAATATTATTTGGCACTGTATAAACCCCGTGGATATGTGAGCACGCTGCACGATGAGAAGGGCAGAAAAAAAGTAACAGATTTGCTTGATGGTTTTGACGGGCGTGTTTACCCGGTTGGCAGACTTGATTACAACAGTGAAGGTTTGCTTTTGCTTACTAATGACGGTGACTTGACATATGCCTTGACTCATCCCAAGCATCATATACCAAAAACTTACCTGGTCCGGGTGGTCGGAATACCCGCATATAATCACTTGGAACAAATGGCCAGCGGTCTTATCCTGGCAGACGGACCGACAGCGCCTGCAAAGATTAACCTGGCTGAGGTTTCGGAAGGAAATGCCCTCCTGGAAATCACCATTTTCGAGGGCCGCAACCGCCAAATCAGGCGAATGTGCGAGAACATCGGCCATCCGGTGTTAAGGCTTCTGCGCACACGCGTGGGCAACATCAGCCTGGCAGGCTTGCGCCCGGGACAATACCGCAGCCTGAGCGCCAAGGAATTGGCCTTACTAAAAAAATCGGCCGGTCTGGGCAATCTGGGCAAAGAACCCCGGATATTATAAAAAGGCATGGTTGTTGCACAAGGGTTATTGTTACAAAGATCACCTTGCGTTAAGCAGGATTTTAGTTGTTCGAGTAGAATTACCTAATCCATGCGCGCACCTAAAGACTTAGGAGGAGATTTTTTTGTCAAATATCCAGAGTGGGGACGGCGTTGATAGAAATGGGATTCTGGTCAAGGTTCGTCTTGATTTTAAAGGCACAGGCAGGACTGGACGCTTTTTATTTGGCGGAAAAACTACAGATAAAGCGGCGGAGGAGGCCAGGGAGCAACAGCTTACTCTTTTCCGCAACGTGCCGATGCAAGGAATTCATATTATTGATATTGACGTCAGTACAGAGGTTTACACAGTTTACGATGACATAGCCAACTCTGAAGTTGCTTATGCCCCTCTGGTGCTTACGATAAAAGCTGATAGTCTGGAGAATATTATTCGTTTTATCGCCAGGGAAGATTTCCGGAAAATAGAAGTTCTCGATCCGGCCTCAATATCACTGAGCCACAATGATATCGAAAGAATTCTCTTTAAAATTTATGAGGAAATGAAGGATTTTCGTTTGTGGTTGGAAAGGAAATATAATTTAAGATAATGGTATTTGAATTCACTTGTTATTTTCATGGGACAGGAGGTGTATGCCATGATCCTTCACGGAAGCCGGAAAATAGCGCGGATAGCTATTGAGATGGCAATGACCGAGAGCAGGGAACAGGAGAAGGAATATAAGGCGCGTTTTTCTAATGAAGGGATTAAAACAGCGGCTGTTGATTGCGGGGGAGATTTTGTCTCGTCTGTAAATAAGATGATTGAACGGGCGGTGGTGGCCTCCAAACGCGAGGGTTTGATCAAAGAGATGCATGCTGACGAAGGAGCGGTTGCGGGAGCGGCCAGGGAAGCGTTGTCCCAGCTGATACCCAAGGCAATGGGGCTTAATGTCGGCGGAAAAATTGGAATTGCGCGAAAAGACGACCATATCAGCGTAGCGGTGTTCTTCGGTGTAGGCTTGCTGCATCTGGACGAGGTGGCCATCGGACTTGGACACAGGGCCGTTCCAAACGCTAAATGATCTGAGCCGGCTCCCAAGCAGAATATCAAGTATTCCTCCCCCCTTGTTTGCTTAATAGATTTGCTTCCGCCGGTGTGTCCGCAAGCGCGTATGTACCGGCTCGACCGCGACCCAGTAGAAAGAATGAAAAAAAGAAGCTGAATTATTGATTTTGAGCGCACCATCTTTTTTCACAAGATCCATAAAAAAATAAGATACAAATAAGATATTTAGAACCACAAAGTTGAGAGATTTGCCAGGATGAAAAATATTTTTCCAAAATTGCAAGCTATAATCGCTGCTGTCTTATTCGGAATAAGTGCTCCTTTGGCTAAATTTCTTTTAGGCAATATTGAACCAGTCTTGTTAGCGGCACTTTTATACCTTGGGTGCGGCTTTGGCTTATTATTTCTCAGATTGATACAAAAGTTGGCAATAAAGCAAACTGCCAAGGAAGCAAATCTCGCATTAAAGGATTTGCCATGGCTCACAGGCGCAATACTGGCCGGTGGGGTGGCAGCGCCAATCATATTGATGATAAGCCTTAATAACACTCCAGCAGCAACAGCATCATTATTATTAAATTTTGAGGGGGCTGCCACCACTGTTATTGCAGCAGTAGCTTTCAAGGAAGCACTCGGAAAAAGGGTATGGGCTGCGGTTGCGCTAATAACTTGCGCCAGTATTATCTTAACGTGGGACACAAATGGAGCCTGGGGTTTTTCTATTGGTGCAGTGGGAGTTATTGCAGCATGCGCTTTCTGGGGAATGGATAATAACTTTACGAGGAATATTTCAGCTAAAGACCCTGTGGCAATTGTTATAGTAAAAGGCATAGCTGCAGGTACTGTCTCACTTATTATTGCTTTATTTTTAGGTAACAGCATTCCCGGCCTGAAAATTGTTTTAGCATCACTTATTCTTGGCTTTTTCAGTTACGGCATAAGCATTATCATGTTTATATTTGCCATGCGCAGTCTAGGAGCTGCCAGAACAAGTGCTTTTTTCGGCTCTGCCCCTTTTATTGGTACAATAATTTCCTTGCTTTTATTCAGAGAGCGGCCGGAAGTGAATTTAATTCTCTCATTACCGGTCATGATAGTCGGTACCGTTTTTATTCTCTGGGAGGATCATGTACATGTCCATAAGCATGAAAGGCTTGAGCATGCTCATAGACATACACATGATGATAACCATCATATTCATGAGCATGATCATGAGTATGACGGGGAAAAAAATAAGGAACATACTCATTGGCATATACATGAGGAGCTGGAGCACGAGCATCCACATACACCGGATATTCATCATAGACATTTACATTGAAAGAATTTTTATCAAAATATAGCTTATTCCTTCACAGTGACAATACCGGCAGGGGCCATAGCGGACAATAGCGGCAACAGGCTTGGGGCAGCGTGTGTCTTCAGTTTCACTGTTTGGTTTCCAGTCCGGCGCGAGCTTGGAAAATGCGGATATTCTTTGTAGAATATGCTTGGCCCTGCTGTAAAAAATGCTTGACACTTAGTTTTCACTGTGCTAATTTGGTTATAGTCAAGGATAGATGAGTTGAGAAAAGGATAAGTTGAGCTGAGATGAGTCGCGGGTACAATTATTTCTAAAATTAACCGGTACTCATTAGAGTGCCGGTTTTTGCTTTTTTAAAGGGGGGAGATTTTTTGAACGTCCCGGGCAGACAAGATTACTTGCTATTGAGCAAAAAATATGACCTGATTCCGGTTTGTTTGGAAATTAACGCCGATATGGACACACCAATCAGCATTTTTAAAAAAATATCAGCAAAAGGTCCGTCTTATCTGCTGGAAAGTGTTGAGGGCGGCGAGAATCTGGCCCGGTACTCATTTATCGGTATTGATCCTTTCCTCATCTTTACATCCGACGGAGACGAGTCGCGGATAACCAGCGGCTGCGATGTTAAGGAAGTAACCGGCTCACCCCTGGCAAGCCTGGAACAGCTTGTTTCAAGTTATCGTGTCTACGGGGGAGAAGCTTTGCCCCGCTTTTTCGGCGGCGCGGTGGGCTACCTGGCTTATGGAATAGTCCGGTATTTTGAAAGGATAAATATAACCCGAAAGAATATGCCTGACCTTCCGGAGAGCGGCTTTATCTTTGCCGGTACGGTGTTAATTTTCGACCATGTCAAGCACACATTAAAAATAATCGTCAACAGTATGCCGGGTGCAGAAGCGGAAAAAACATATGACCAGGTTGAATTCAAGCTCCAGAGTGTGATCAACGCGGTAAAAAGTAATATTTCGTTTGAGGACAGCAGGTTTAAAAACATTACTGCCGCCCCGTTTGAAGCTAACATGACCAGGGAAGATTTTATCAAGCAGGTGGCGCGGGCGAAGGAATACATCAAGGCGGGGGATATCCTGCAGGTGGTTTTGTCCCAGCGCTTCCGGATTCCTTTCCGGGGGGAGCCGTTTGATGTTTACCGGAAACTGAGGGCTGTCAACCCCTCGCCGTACCTTTACTATCTTGACTTCGGCGCGTTCCAGGTAATCGGCTCTTCGCCTGAGATGCTGGTAAGAGTGGAAGACGGTATTGTGGAAACATGCCCCATAGCCGGCACCCGGCCTCGCGGCAGGGACAAGGATGCGGACGGGGCGCTGGCGGCGGAATTGCTGGACGACGAGAAGGAGAGAGCCGAGCACTTGATGCTGGTGGACCTTGGACGCAACGACATCGGCAAGGTATGCAGGCCGGGAAGCATCGAATTGCCGCGTTTTATGGAAATCGAAAAATTTTCTCATGTTATGCACATAGTGTCAAATGTGAGAGGAAAGATGTCATCCGGCAATAACTGCTATGACGCCTTGCGTGCTTGTTTCCCGGCGGGTACGGTCACGGGGGCGCCCAAGGTGCGGGCCATGGAGATAATTGATGAATTAGAGCCCGACGGGAGAGGGATCTACGCCGGCGCGGTCGGATATCTGGGTTTCACCGGGAACCTGGACGCGGCAATCGCCATCAGGACTATGGTTATCCATGACGGCTGCGCTTATGTTCAAGCCGGCGCGGGAATAGTGGCGGACTCAGACCCGGAAAAGGAATATGAAGAAACAATGAATAAAGCCCGCCCGCTGTTGAATACCATCGGGGAGGTTGGATAAATGGTTTTAATGATTGATAATTATGATTCATTCACTTATAATTTAGTGCAGTATCTGGGTGAACTTGGTGAAGATGTCCGGGTTTACCGCAACGATCAGATAACCTGTGGTCAGATTGAAAGAATTGGCCCGGATCATATAATTATCTCTCCCGGGCCCTGTTCTCCCGGCGAAGCCGGCATATCACTGGCGGTAATCGAGCATTTCGCGGGTGTTGTGCCAATCTTGGGGGTTTGCCTCGGCCACCAGGCTATCGGGCAGGCCTTCGGCGGCAAAGTGGTGCGGGCGAACCGGCTGATGCACGGAAAAACCTCGCCTATTCATCATCATGACGGCGGATCGCTTTTTCACGAAATACCTTCTCCTTTTACCGCGACCAGATACCATTCTCTAATCGTTGAAAGGGAAAGCCTGCCGGATTGTTTTGAACTGACCGCGTGGACCGAGGAAGGCGAAGTGATGGGTATTCGCCACCGGCGGTACGCTGTGGAAGGTGTTCAGTTTCACCCGGAATCAATTCTGACGGAGCATGGGCATAAAATCTTACAAAACTTTTTAACTCGCAACTGAAAAGATATTGCCAGGAGTCAGAATAAATAAAAGAATGGTATATCGTTCGGGAATATTCGAATTCTGAATGCCTGAATTATAAAGGTGGCCTTTCATTGATCTTATCAAAAATTATTGCGAACAAGAAACTGGAACTGTCTGCGATTAAGGAAGAAACATCAATAGAGACTTTACAAGCGGTAATACCGACGCTGCCTCCACCACGCCCGTTTGGCCCGGCCCTGCGTTTGCCCGGGCAAGTGGCGATAATTGCCGAAGCTAAAAAAGCTTCGCCTTCAAAGGGCATTATCCGCCGCCAGTACGCACCCCAGCAACTGGCGCGGGCCTATGAACGTGAGGGAGCGTCCGCGATATCGGTATTAACCGAAGAAAAGTTTTTCCTTGGTCACCCGACCCATTTAACGCTGGTGAAAAAGGCTACGAGCATACCAGTTTTACGAAAAGACTTTATTATTGACTCTTACCAAATTTATGAGTCACGTGCTCTTGGGGCTGATGCCATCCTGTTGATTGCTGCGGCGCTCAACCGGGAACAACTGGTTGAGTTTCAGGAAACAGCTGCCGGGTTAGGCCTGTCTTGCCTGGTGGAGGTACATACGGAATCCGAATTGACTGATGTCTTGTCGACCGGTGCAACCGTTATCGGCATCAACAACCGCAACCTGAATAATTTTGAAACTGATCTCAGGGTGACTTTCAACCTGAGAAATCTAATAAATAATGATCAAATTACAGTTGTTTCTGAAAGTGGCATCAAAAATCATCAGGACATCCTGGAACTGCAGAAAAATGGGGTGCACGCCGTGCTGGTGGGTGAAGCGCTGGTGCGTTGCCAGGATCCCGGCGCCGGCCTGAATCAGCTGAAGGGCGGGCGAGGTCCGGATGATCTGTGATAAGGAGGCGTCATATAATGAAGAGTGCATCGGATATAAAGGATAATGGCTTTATTTTGCCGGATAATCGTGGATACTATGGCTTTTATGGCGGCCGTTTTATTCCTGAAGTGTTAATGCCGGCGCTGGAAGAGCTGGAAAAAGCCTATGCGGACGCCGGGGAGGACCCTGAATTCCATGAGGAACTGGAGGGCTACCTGAAACATTATGTCGGCAGGCCTTCACCCTTGTATTTTGCGGCAGGTCTGACCAGGCATTGCGGAGGAGCGAAAATATTTCTCAAAAGAGAAGACCTGAACCATACCGGAGCGCACAAAATCAATAACGCGATCGGCCAGATTCTCCTGGCCCGCCGGATGGACAAGGGCAGGATAATCGCGGAAACGGGCGCCGGCCAGCACGGGGTGGCGACGGCCACCGCCGCCGCGCTGTTTGGCTTGCAGTGCGCTATTTATATGGGAGAAGAAGATATCAGGCGGCAAAGCCCCAATGTTTTTCGCATGCGGCTGCTGGGCGCGGCGGTTGTCCCGGTGACAAGCGGCAGCAGGACTCTGAAGGACGCGATGAACGAAACCATCAGAGACTGGGTTACCAATGTGCAGGACACTTACTACCTGATTGGCTCAGTCGCCGGCCCGCACCCATACCCGCGGATGGTCAGGGACTTCCAGTCGGTAATTGGCGAGGAGGCTAGGCGGCAGGTGCTGGATACAGCCGGGCGGCTGCCGGATTATATCCTGGCCTGTGTCGGCGGCGGCAGCAACGCAATGGGCATGTTTTACTCATTCCTTGCCGATCAAGAGGTGCAATTAATCGGCATTGAGGCCGCGGGGCGCGGGCTGGACACTGCAGAGCACTCCGCCACGCTCAGCCGGGGTTACCCCGGAGTGCTGCACGGTTCATACAGCTACATTTTACAAAATGATGACGGCCAGATTACAATACCCCATTCCATCGCCGCGGGACTTGATTACCCGGGTGTCGGGCCGGAGCATGCTTATCTTAAAGACTCCGGACGGGTGCAGTATACGACGGCCACCGACTCGGAAGCACTGGCGGCTTTCCAATTGCTTTGCCGTACTGACGGAATCATCCCGGCGCTTGAAAGCTCACACGCGATAGCCGAAGCGGTCAAGCTGGCGCCGTCTCTTTCATCTGAAAAGATCATCGTGGTAAACCTCTCCGGGCGTGGAGACAAAGATATACCCGCGGTGGCGGGTGAACCGGGGGTGAATATATGAACAGCAACAGCGTCATTGAAGGGCGTCTCAATAAGCTGCGGTCGGCAGGGAAAAAAGGCTTGATTACTTTTATCACTGCCGGCGACCCCGACCTGTCCAGCACCGTGGATTTGGCGCTGCGCATGGATGCGGCGGGAGCGGATATAATTGAACTGGGAGTGCCGTTTTCCGACCCCTTGGCGGATGGTCCGGTGATTCAGCAGGCTTCCAACCGGGCTCTGGCCGCAGGGACCACATTGGCAAAAATCCTGGAGACAGTTAAAACGATAAAACGCAATTGCGGGGCGCCTGTAGTTTTAATGGGTTATTGCAACCCCTTCTATAGATTCGGACTCGACAGGTTTATAGCTGAAGCGGCTTCGGCAGGTGTAAGCGGATTAATTGTGCCTGATTTGCCGCTGGAGGAATCAGGTCCGCTGTTGCGTCTGGCTGAAAAGGAAGGGCTGGACCTTATTCCTCTTGTTTCGCCGGTCACTACCGGGCAGAGATTAAGCAGAATAGCTCCAAAGGCGATGGGATTTGTATATTGCGTCTCTGTTACAGGAGTAACCGGTGCCAGGAAGGAGATCGGGACTGACATAGCCGGCTTTACCGGTAGGGTGCGCAGCCATACTTCCTTGCCCCTGGCCATAGGATTTGGCATCGCGGACCCAGAACAAGGAGCGCGGATGTCCAGGTATTGCGACGCAATCGTGGTGGGAAGCGCCATTGTTAAATTAATCGCCGATAGTACAAGTTCTCAAGCTGCCGGAATAGCGGTGGAGAACCTGACCAGGGAATTTAAAACCGCGTTGCTGAACAGTGTTAAATAAACAGCGGCAAAAATCCAGTTGCGATAACTGGATTTTTTGTGTTAGTATAAATAAATGTAGTAGTATGGTTATTACGGCAGGTTATTAGGGTTATACAGTAAGTTTCTTGCCCGGCGGAATTCCCGCAGGTGCTCTAAAAACAAAGAAGCATGGTAGGACGGTAGGGAGGCGATAAGAGATGTTCTTATGGTCTGGTTAAGCATTCCTCCGTGGGATGCTTTTTTTAACATCAGTAGTCGTCGGAATAAGAAATGGTCTATAACTCGTAATATACCGCTCTACAAACAGCTATATATCATTCTCATATATTCTTAATGGTGAAGCAAAGCTTCATCGGCGTCCGAGTATATAAATACCGGAATAGTAGATATTTATTTTAAAGCTCGAGGAGGAATAAATTTTGATTATCATTATGGATCATCATGCCGATGATGATAAAATAGAAGCGGTAATAATCAGGCTTAAAAAAGCGGGGTTTCAGATTCATTTGTCTCGTGGTGTCGAACGCGCCATTATCGGCGCAATCGGGGATAAGACCCGTCTTGGAGACATCGGTTTGGAGGCTTTGCCCGGTGTGGAAAGGGTTGTGCCCATTCTTCAACCATATAAACTGGCCAGCCGGACATTTCACGAAGAAGGTACTATCATTAAGATAGGCGGTCTGCAAATAGGCGGCGATACCGTTCATGTGGCGGCCGGCCCTTGTGCTGTGGAAAGCCGCGAACAGGTCCTGGAAACGGCGGAAATTGTCAAAAAAGCCGGCGCCACCATACTCAGAGGAGGTGCTTTTAAGCCCCGGTCGTCACCTTATTCCTTTCAAGGGCTGGAGGAGGAAGGACTGAAATTTCTGGCCGAAGCGAGGGACCTTACCGGTCTTTTGATTGTAACGGAAGTGATGGACGTGCGCGCCGTGCCGATGATCGCTGATTATGCAGATATTTTGCAAATAGGCGCCCGCAATATGCAGAATTTTTCATTGCTGCGGGAAGTGGCCAAAGTAGACAAGCCAGTGTTATTGAAAAGAGGACCTTCAGCTACCGTCGAGGAGTGGCTGATGGCCGCCGAATATATTATGTCCGGCGGTAATTATAATGTAATCCTGTGCGAGCGGGGCATCAAAAGCTTTGAAAATTATACCAGAAATACTCTGGATCTGACCGCTGTCCCTATTGTAAAATATCTTTCCCACCTGCCGGTGATAGCAGATCCCAGCCATGCCATCGGCAAATGGCGCTTTGTGCCTTCAATGGCCAAAGCGGCTGTCGCCGCCGGCGCCGACGGGTTGCTGGTTGAAGTACACCCGAACCCGCCCGAGGCTTTATGCGACGGACCTCAGTCACTCACTCCGGCGAACTTTATGAAAATGATGTCAGAGTTAAAACAAGTTGCAGCGGCAGTGGGGAGGGGAATACTGTGAACCCCGATTTTAACCGGGTGGCGATTATCGGTGTCGGCTTGATTGGGGGCTCCCTGGGTATGGCGCTGTGCGCGCGGGGCTTGGCCGGGGAAGTGGTCGGGGCGGGCTCGTCAAACGAAAGCCTGCGCTTGGCCGTTGAACTCGGCGCCATCCACCGTTTCACCGATTCAATTGCTGATAGCGTGAACGGGGCTGACTTAATCATTATCGGCACTCCTGTAAGTGTGACGATAAAGGTTTTGAAAGAAATTATTCCCTACCTTTCCCCGTCTTCGGTTGTAACGGATGTCGGGAGCACCAAGGCTGCCATTGTGCGTGACGCCGCCCGGCTTTTACCGCCCGGCGCAAGCTTTATCGGCGGCCATCCGATGGCTGGCGCTGAACGGCCCGGAGTGCGGGAAGCCGACCCGTATCTTTTTGAAAACGCCTTTTATATTCTTACTCCAACTCCTGAAACACCTCCGGCTGCGGAAATCAAAGTTGGGAAACTGGTTGCCGGAGTGGGAGCCAAAGTAATTAAGATGGAACCGGAACAGCATGACCAGGCGGTCGCGGCGGTCAGCCACCTGCCTTATCTTATTGCTTCATCGCTGGTTAATACCGTGGCGCAAATGCCCGGCAGCGACAGTATTTTGCCCCTTGCCGCGGGCGGATTCCGGGATACCACCCGGGTTGCCTCCAGCAAGCCGGAGATGTGGCGGGATATTTTGCTGGCCAACCGGGAGCAGGTGCTTGACATGATTAGGCGTTTCCGTGAAGAACTCGTCACATATGAAAACGCCGTCGCCGCCGGTGCCGGAACGAATATCCAGAAAAAGCTTGAAAGCGCCAGAGATGTGCGTTCCGGCCTTCCCGCGAAGACAAGCAGATATCTTTCCAGCCTTTTTGAGATTATAATTACGGTGCCGGACCGGCCCGGCGCAATCGCCGCATTTGCCGCTCACCTGGCAAACGCGGGCATAAATATCAGCGATATTGAAATAATGCGGGTGCGTGAAGGTGAAGGCGGCACTATCAGAGTGGGTTTCGCCGCTCAAGAAGATCTGGCTAACGCCTTCAGTGTGCTCAAGGAAAAAGGATATACCGTCAGGAAAAAGTAGGTACTGTTCTAGGTACTGTTCTAGGTACTGTTCTAGGTACTGTTCCTTGATTATGATCTTACTGAAAGCACCTTGATGGGGGGGAATTGCATGGACCTGCATATCAAACCGGCAGGCGCTTTAAGGGGAAAAGCGGCGGTGCCGGGTGATAAGTCAATCTCACACAGAGCGGTAATGCTGGGGTCAATTGCTGAAGGCGAGACGTTGATAGAGAATTTTCTCCCGGGAGAAGACTGTTTGTCAACAATTGACTGCATGAGGAAGCTAGGTGTTGAGATAGAAGGTCCGGATAACGCCGTGGTTAGAGTACGCGGCCGGGGCCTGGACGGTCTTGCCGAACCGGAAGATATCCTGGACGCCGGCAATTCGGGTACCACTATGCGACTGCTCCTGGGTATTTTGGCAGGGCAGCCGTTTTTTAGCGTAATTACCGGCGACGCTTCGTTAAGGCGTCGCCCTATGGCCCGGGTTACCGGACCGCTGAGACAAATGGGCGCTGGAATAGAAGGAAGGCGAGGTGCGAACCTGGCTCCCCTGGCTGTAAGGGGCGGTAACCTGAAACCTTTTTATTTGAAAAGCGCCGTGGCCAGCGCCCAGGTCAAGTCGTCAGTGCTTTTGGCCGGCTTATATGCAGAAGGGGCGACTACGGTGAGTGAGCCGTACCGCTCCAGGGATCATACGGAAAGAATGCTGGAATACTTTGGCGCCAAGGTGGAGATTAACGGCAATAAGATTCGTTTAACCGGCCGTCCTTATCTCAAAGGACAAAAGGTGGTTGTTCCAGGAGATATTTCTTCCGCATCCTTTCTTATTGTCGCAGCTTCAATAATCCCCGGATCGGACATCACCCTGCCTGGAGTTGGGATAAATACCACCAGGAGCGGGATACTGGATGTGCTGCGGGAGATGGGCGCTTCTATTGAATTACTTGAACGGCGGGATGAAGGCGGAGAGCCGGTTGCGGACATCAGGGCGCGCTATGCCGGAGCACTATCCGGGGTAACTGTCGGAGGTGAAACCATTCCCCGCCTGATTGATGAAGTGCCGGTTTTGGCGGTAGCCGCGGCACTGGCCGAGGGAGTCACAGTAATTAAGGACGCTGCTGAGTTAAAGGTAAAAGAAAGTGACCGTATTGCCACCGTCGCGACAATGCTGGGCATGTTTGGGGCCGATGTGGAACAACTGCCGGACGGCCTCCTTGTGCGGGGCGGACGTCAGCTTAAAGGCGCCGTTTGTGAGAGCCACGGCGATCACCGCATAGCCATGGCAGCGGCCGTTACCGGACTGGCGGCAGAGGGAGAAACCTTGGTGCGCGGAGCGGAATGTATTGATGTGTCCTTTCCGGGCTTTGCCTCTATTATAAAAAGTGCGCATTAATATTTTATGGTGTGTCAATATTATGTTTACCGTAGGTGAAGCTTGGGATAAAATAATGATATTAGTATGGAAAAGCCTTATTAAAACTTGGGAGGAAATTTTATAATGGAAAAAATCAGCATTACTGTATTCGGATCTAATGCGCCAGTACCTTTAGATAGTTGCTGAAACCCATCCCCTGAAGCCGCATGTTGCGGCCCAGCAAAAACGATGCAAGAAAAAGCTGAAGATTTAAAAGAGTTTCTGGTGAAGAATTTTGGCGAAACCATAGGTTATGCTTATGTGGATGTGCAAAGCGCTGAAATGGAGAATTACCCTAATATCAGTGCGATCCTGGATAGAGTAAGGCTCCCTTTGACTGTTATTAATGGTGAGCCCCGCTTCCATGGCGGTTTTTCAAAAGAAATGATTTCGGAAGCAGTTAGCGAAATGATGCAATGATTACATTTATTCCTTAATTATCACTTTGATTCAATGAAAAGGGTACTGTTAAAACAATAGTTTAAACAAACATGACATCTGCTTGGCTTTTTGGCGGATGTTTTCTTTAATGGATTGTGCTGTAATGGGTATTAAAAAATATTCAGGTAGAATAATATAATCTAGATATTTTTTGCCTATAATTTAAATGATTCTGATATATCAGGATAATAAATTAGGTTATTTTGTATCCATCCTGTTAAAAAAAAGGTAAAAAATCAATTATGTCGAAATAACTTAAGTTGAAAATACATTATGAATCCGGAGGGGTTATGGATTCGAAGCCTAACATTGCCATAGACGGGCCTGCCGGAGCCGGCAAGAGCACTGTGGCCAGGATGGTTGCCGAAGAACTTGGATATTTATATATAGACACGGGTGCAATGTACCGGGCAATAACATTGAAGGCCATTCGCGAAGGGCTTGATCTGCATGATCCTGTTGCCGTTGGTGAAATGGCGGAAGCCGCCAACGTGGAGCTTGTTGCCGGAGATGATCGCAATTTAAAAATATTGCTGGACAGTGAGGACGTCACTGAAGAGATACGCAGCCCGTACATTTCTCAAAACGTTTCTCTAACCGCCAGTATTCCAGCGGTAAGAAAGCATTTGGTAAAGTTGCAGCAAGCTATGGCCAAACGAGGCGGGGTGGTAATGGAGGGACGGGATGTCGGAACAGTCGTTCTTCCGGACGCGCGGATTAAAATTTATCTTACCGCTTCAACTGAAGAGAGGGCAAGGAGACGCAGGGAGGAACTAATTGGCAAAGGCTACCATGTCAATCAGGAGCAGATGGAGATGGAAATATGTGAGAGGGATAGAATCGATACTACCAGAAAGACCGACCCCTTGGTTCCAGCTCCGGACGCGGAAATAATCGACAGTTCTTTTTTTACTGTCGATATGGTTGTAAAAATGATTATAGACCGGGTTTTGGCGGTGAGATAAAAGTGTTTTATAGTTTTGCCCGGTCTATTTGCCGGGTTGTTCTATTATTGTTAAGGCGTTGGGAAATATGCGGATTGTCTAATTTGCCGGCGGAAGGCGGACTGGTGCTGGTTTCTAACCATACTAGTTACTGGGACCCGGTTGTTGTCGGTTGTGCCATTAACCGGAGAGTTAATTACATGGCCAAATCAGAGCTGTTTGATATCCCTTTGCTAAGCACGTTCATTCGTGCCGTGGGCACTTTTCCGGTTAGACGGAATCAATTAGACCGGGCAGCAATCCGTACGGCGATGAAACTATTAGATGAGGGCCAAATTGTAGGCGTTTTCCCCGAAGGAACCAGGAGTCATACCGGCGAATTGTTAAAGCCGCATTTGGGTGCGGCTATGCTGGCTTTAAAAGCGGGGGTGCCATTTTTGCCGGTAGCCATTAAAGGTTCAAGAGGGGTTTTGGGCAAAGTAAGGGTGAATATCGGCAAACCGGTATTTTATCAAGCAGGCTCAAAAATTTCGCGGCTGGATATGGAAAAGGCCAGTAATAATATGATGGAACAAATAGCTGATTTACTTAAAAGTTGCTAAATAAATTAATTAAAAATTGTAAAAATAGTTAGAAGGAAATTTAAGGTTTCATAGCGAATGTTCTTGTGATAAAAGCGGTGTTAGTTATGGAAGTGCGGGTTGCTGAAAAAGCCGGGTTTTGTTTCGGCGTGAACAGGGCTATTGAAATGGCGCGGGCTACGGTATTAAAAAGGGCTGGCCCCGTTTATTCCCTGGGTCCGTTAATTCACAATCCGCAAGTACAGGCTCGATTAGCTGAAATGGGTATTAGAGAAATCTCGGATCCGGTGGAGGCAGATTCCGGAACGCTTATAATCAGGTCTCATGGTGTCGAGCCTGCCGTTCTGGAAACAGCCAAAGCGCGGGGTTTAAATATTGTGGATGCCACTTGTCCCTTTGTGCGCAGGGCACATGTTCTTGCGCGAGACCTCACCGCGGAAGGTTTTCAAGTGGTGGTAGTTGGGGATAAGCATCACCCGGAAGTACGCGGAATAATCGGTTGGGCCGGCAAGCAGGCTTTGGTGGTGGAGAATGCGGATGAATCAAGCCTGTTGTCAATGACCGGCAAAATAGGGGTTATTGCTCAGACCACGCAATCCCTGGATAACTTTGAATCAACTGTTGAGGCTATTGGTAAGACAGGTGCGGAAATTAAAGTATGCAATACGATTTGCCACGCTACAGCAGAGCGGCAACGAGCTGCCCTGGAACTAACCCGGCAGGTAGACGTGATGGTTGTAGCAGGAGGTATCAGCAGTGCGAATACCAGGAAGTTGGTTGATATCTGTCGGAAATCGGGAAAGACAACATATCACGTCGAAACAGCGGATGATCTGGATCCGGCCTGGTTTCGGGGAGTAAAAGTTACAGGGTTAACAGCGGGTGCATCCACACCTGACTGGATTATAGAGGAGGTTAAAAGACGAATGAGTGACAACGAAGAGATGGTCAGTGCTGAAGAAGGTATGAAGGACGCTGTAGAGGTAAAGGCGCTACGGCATGGCGAAATTGTTAAAGGAGTGGTAGTTCACGTTGGCCAGGATGAAGTTATGGTTGACGTGGGCGCGAAATCCGAAGGAGTTATTCCCATCAGGGAACTGTCCTGCTGTGAAGTTACTTCCCCCCAGGAAGTTGTCAAGGTGGGGGATGAAATAGAGGTATGCGTTTTGAAGGCAGAGGACAACGAAGGGAAGCTAATTCTATCCAAAGAGAAGGCTGATGCTGAAAAAGCCTGGGGTAAATTGGAGGATATGCTAAATACACAAGAACCTGTCCAGGGGACAGTCCGTGAAGTTGTTAAGGGCGGCCTGCTGGTGGATGTCGGCGCGCGCGCGTTTTTACCGGCTTCGCTGGTTGAAAGGGGTTATGTTGAAGACCTTTCGAAATATCTGGGGCAGGAGATTACTGCCCGGGTGATAGAAATAAACCGCGGCAGAAAAAAAGTAATATTATCGCGCAAAGCAGTACTTGAAGAAGATTATGCCCGCATTCGCCAGGAAATGCTGGAAAACCTGCAAGAAAACCAAATTGTCAAAGGCACCGTGCGTCGTCTGACTCAATTTGGAGCTTTTGTCGACATCGGCGGCGTGGATGGACTCCTGCATATTTCTGAAATGTCCTGGTACCGGATTAACCACCCTTCCGAAGTAGTCAAGGTTGGCGATGAACTGGAAGTGATGGTGCTGAAGGTCGACCGTGAAAATGAAAAGATATCGTTAGGTCTAAAGCAAGTATTGCCGAATCCATGGGACAGTGTCGAAGAGAAATATCCCGTGGGCAGTATTATAGTGGCAAAAGTTGTGCGTCTTGCTCCTTTCGGCGCTTTTGTTCAGCTTGAACCCGGCGTGGAAGGACTCGTGCATATATCTCACCTGGCTGATCATCACGTGGCCAAACCGGACGAAGTGGTAACTGAGGGTGAGGAGGTAAATGTCAAAGTTTTAAGCGTGGATAAGACTGATAAGCGCATCCGCCTGTCAATAAGAGAGGTCAACAAGGAAAAACAGGACCGGGAAGCCCGTGATTATTCCAGCGCCATGGGCCAGGAAAGCGGGAATGAGGTTATCACCATAGGTGACATGGTGGGCGATGTGTTTGAGAAAAAAGAAGATTAAGCTTGTAATAAGTACATTCAAAGATCAACTTTAACAAGTCGGAAAGCGGTGATAGAGGCAAATCTATTACCGCTTTTTCTTTTTGGAGAAAAAGTGAGTTGCATATTTTTTAAATGAGTGGACAGTCTAACAATGTTATTTCCCAATTATGAGGAGGCTGAATTACTTTGGAGCGATTTCCAGTTGGCATCACCCTTCTGCTGCTCGGATCAGTAGTCGTTTATCTTGGGCTGGCCCAACGCGCTCTAGACCGGATGAGACTGTCTGACCGAGGAGCGCTGCTTGTCATCGCCGCAATCATTATCGGCAGTTTTATTAATATTCCCGTACCTTTTACCCCATTCAACACTTCAATTAACGTTGGGGGCGCGTTGGTGCCGATAGGGTTGGCCATATATCTCTTGTCTAAGGCAGGTACGGCAAAAGAATGGAGCAGGGCCCTCATTGGCGCGGTGGTAACGGCGATATCAGTGTACATAATCGGATCACTGGTTAACTCCGGTTCCACCATTGAGCCGGCCGGTCGTTATGCGGTATTGGATGCAATTTATCTTTACCCGCTGGTAGGTGGGATTGTCGCCTACATTTTCGGCAGGTCCCGGCGGGCAGCCTTTGTTTCCGCGACATTAGGCGTGCTTTTTGTTGATATCATTCACTATGTCTGGCTGTTAAGAAATGGCGCGCCGGGTAATTATAATGTTGCCATAGGTGGCGGCGGCGCTTTCGACACAATTATTCTGGCCGGTATTGTGGCGATTCTTCTGGCTGAACTGATTGGCGAATCTTTTGAGAGGTTATCAGGTGGACCGGGTGTAGCAGGAAGGTCGCGCAAATTAGTGCAAGGACTGCAAAAACCGCAATTTGAGGTTTCAGGTGAAGATAACGGCGAAAAACACGGGGAAGCGAAGAGAGGCGCGCCGAGTGATAACCGGAGAAAGGTGGATGCAGATAAACATGAAGGACAAGAGTAGACTCATTATTGGGCTGAGCGTTTTGGTGCTGCTGGGATGCTCCCTTTTTTATTGTCACTCAAATAATCTCTTGTTATGGCCGGCTTTTACCACTGCGGGGTTTTTTAATAAAGAAACACCTGATCATCTAATCGGCAGATATACAACTATCGTTGATGAAGAGGGAAGCACTATCAGTGAAATGGCCAGAATAGCTGCGTCGGGAGATGAATTATACACCTCGGAAGGCAGGCATTACCGGGTGGAGCGTGTTCAGGGGGACAGAGCTGAAGCAAAATTCCTGGGCATGGATTCACAAATACTGGCCTATAATGAATATTACGCCAATCAAAGCGCGGTAGTAGTTAAAAACCTGGCAGAAAAGAGCAAGAGCACTTTTGCTGTATACCACTCGCACACGGATGAATCTTATGTCCCTTCGGACGGTACAGACGCAATCCCTTTTAAGGGTGGCATCTATCAGGTAGGCAAAACCATGGCCGACCGGCTTCAAGGGTCGGGTTACCAAGTCGATTACGACCAGACGCCTCATGACCCGCACGATAATAACGCCTATACGCGTTCCCGCCGGACGGCGACCAGTTTAATGAAGAAAAATCCGTCGGCCATATTTGACGTGCACCGGGACGGGGTTCCGGACCCTAATTATTACCGGACAACTATAGACGGCAAGAGTGTGGCCAAGCTTCGTCTGGTGATCGGCCGGGAAAACCCGAGGATGTCCGCCAACATGGACTTTGCAAAACAGATGATGGCTTCCGCCAATAATCTGCACCCCAAAGTGGTAAAAGAGATTTTTGTCGGAAAAGGTGACTATAATCAAGATCTAACGCCGACAGCTTTGCTGATCGAAGCCGGCACCCATACAAATACCAAGGAAGAAGCAGAGATGGGCATGTCGATGTTTTCAGAAGCTATTCCCGTGGTACTCGGTCTTTCGCCAACTGCGCCCGCCGCTCCAGGCGCGCCTGTCACTAATAGACCGTCCGGGACAACGACCGGAGCCTGGAAGGCGCTGGGGTGGATCCTGGGGTTGACGATAGTTGGAGGGTTGGCGTTCTTATTGATCAGTTCAGGCGGGCTGGAAAACGCCAAAAAGAGACTGACCGGTTTTGGCAGGGAATTTAACAGCTTCCTTGGTCCGCGCGTGGCTGCGCGTAAACTCTCTAAGCCAGACCAAAAAGCAACCGGGGAAAATGTTCCGGGTGACGATTCTTCGGTGAACGAAGCATTGAGAGAACGGAAAGATGACTTGACTAAGGATTAGGTACAGTGTCGTCCCGGCAACAAGACGACACTCCCCGCCGATATTAGAACCGCTCTAATCTGACCGGACTTGCGGCATCAAATTGGCGGCCCTGCCGCCAATTTTCGCGCTGCAGTCCGGTTATGTCACCCTTCGCATGGATAAGAGCCGCCATCTTGGGTTTTGTGATATTTCAGGGGGTGAGGGGACTGTCTCATTATTATCCTGATTACCTGGCTGTGATATTGATTGGTGTTTTAGCCGGCACCGCGGCCCGAATTATTTTGCTGCGGATTGACTACCGTCAATATCCCGGGTACCCACACGGCTACTTGACCCATACGGCCCTTGGCTTAATAGCCTCTGCGCTTGGCGCTGTCGCTGTTCCCGCTTTATTAAAGCCCGATTTTGTCGCGGTTACTTTTTTAACATTAGCTGCGCAGCAATTCCGGGAAATACGCAATATGGAGCGGCAGACGCTGGAAAGCCTGGAGAAAACAGAACTGGTAAAAAGAGGTCTGGATTACATCGAAGGAATAGCGAGGACTTTTGAAGCCAGGAACTACCTGGTAATGGGGACATCTCTGATTACCGCTTTGGCAGCCCAGTTTGGCGGGGTCCCGGCAGCGGTATTCGCAGCCTTTCTCATGCTTTACGCCAGCTATTATTTTATGTCGGGCGAGATCATCGGTGATATCTGTGATGTGGTCCCCGCAAGGCTGAGCTTCGACGGGAGTATCTTAAAAATTGACGAGATTGGCTTAATCAATATCGGTCTCAAATCAATGCGGGATAAAATATTGCAAGACGGATTGGCCGTGATGATCAAGCCAAAGAACAGCAACGCCCGCGCCACTATTCATGATATTGGCCAGCGGACGGCGATTGCCTTTACCGCCGCTGTTTTCCTGGGAACAAAGAAAGATGTAGACTTGCCTGAGTTTACCCCTCTGGCCAGGAAAAACCCGGACACCGGTGAGGTTGGACTTTATATCGTACCTGTACATAAGGACATTGAAAAGTTGATTGCCGCGGTAAAGCTCACGCCAGTGCTGGAGAGCGCCAGGAGCAAGCCGTTGAATGCGGGACCAAGCATCAAGTCTGTTGAAGATAAGGTGATGTGAATTGTTTAATGCGCCAACGGGCACAATATTAGCTGTTATCACCCTTAATATGGAAGAAGTGAGCGGGGGTGCCCCTATTTTTTTTGCCGGTGATGAAGAAAAACAGGAAAAAATGGCCCGTTACTTGTCAAAAATGCTGGATGCGACGGTGCATGATTTGGAGAACGGGACATTGGTAATTGTCCGGCATTAGAGGAGCATGCTTGATGAAAATAATCTATCACTGTTACGGCGGCGCCCATTCCTCGGTCACAGCCGCGTCCATCCATCTGGGAATGTTACCCGCGGACCGTGTGCCGGGCCTGAAGGCATTCTGGGAAATACCTTTTTATGACCGGCAAGAAAAAGATGAGCACGGGCATATTTTTTTTATGGGCCTGGACGAAGCCGGTAATGAGATATATTTTTCGGCGTGCCGGGGCAGACCGCTTGTTTTCCAAAACATTTTCAAAGGTTTGGCCGGTATTTTTGAGATACCGGCGGAAGAATATCTACTGGTTGATGTAATGAAAAATGTGAACTGGACAATGAAGTTAGGCGGTTATCTCTCCAGGCGGTGCGGTTTTATCAGAGTCGGACGTCCGATAGTCACGCTGGGCACTCAGGCGGCTTATTTACAGGTTATTAATTTAGTTCGGCAAGTAAAAAAAGCAATCAGGTGTTGCGGTGAAGAAAATTCTATACGTCAGCGGCAGTAAATTTCCCCTCGCCGGTTTGGCCGGCGCAATTCATTCAGGCTCTCTGCCGGCGGGTAAGGAGCCGGCCGTCAGCGCATTGTGGAGCCTTCCTTTTATGAAATTAAATAAAAACAATGAAGGAGAAATAATATCCCTGGGAGAGGATGAACAAGGCAATAAAATATTCGCCCTTTCAATTAAAGGTGACCGTGCCTTGATCAACCGTCTGATTGACAGCTTTATCAGCATTTATCAACGTGCGCCGGAAGAGCTATGCATGGTGGATATTAAATTCAGGGAAAATTATTTATTGCGGGCGGGACAAATCTTATGCCGTTCTGTAATATTAACTCCTTTGGGGAAAACAATTGTCTTAGCCGGTGTCAAAAAGATCTTTGATTCTCTAAACCAATTAGTGCATGAGCAGAAACAAGGGAAAGGAAAACTCCCTTGACTATATAATGGAATTTATAGATAATGGTTTGAGAACAGCGGCAGGGAGGGGCGCCCGTGAGGCAACTAGGCCTGGAAGTATTCAGGGTGGAGCCGGGCAGTATCGCCGGCGAGCTTGGGCTGGAACCGGGTGACCGGATAGTGCGGATCAACGGCGAACCGGTGCGGGATTTAATAGACCTCCGTTTTTTAGAAACTGACGAGAGTTTGGATATGATCATAACAAAGCGGGATGGCGGCCGTTGGCTTCTGGATGTTGAAAAAGATTATGATGAGCCTCTGGGCATTGATTTTGGTCCGCGCAACTTCGGACACACCATCCACTGTGCTAATAAATGCCTTTTTTGTTTTGTTGATCAAATGCCGCCTGACATGCGGCAGACACTTTATCTAAAGGATGATGATTACCGGCTTTCCTTCTGGAACGGTAATTTTATCACCCTTACCAACCTGCAGGATGAGCAGTTGAGGAGGATTGCCAGGCAGCGGCTTAGTCCTCTGTACATATCGGTTCATACAACCAATCCGGAGCTGCGGGAGCGGATGCTGGGGAACAAACAAGCCGGCCTGATTTTCGAACAGCTTAAATACCTGGCCGGGGCGGGTATAGAAATGCATACCCAAGTGGTGCTCTGTCCCGGATTAAATGATGAAAAAGAGCTTGAACGGACTTTAGCCGACCTGGTTGGCCTGTGGCCGGCAGTTGGCTCTCTGGCCTTGGTGCCGGTAGGACTGACCAGGTTCAGACAAGATTGCTGTCAACTGCGGACTTTCCATCGTGACGAGGCGGCACGATTGGTACAATGGGTCACTCAAAAGCAGGACGATTTTCTTGAACTTCTGAATAACCCGTTTGTTTACGCTGCGGATGAATTTTACCTGCTGTCCGGTGAACAGATCCCTAACGCGGAAAGATATGCCGGTTTTCCTCAGGTGGAAAACGGAGTCGGTTTAACCCGCCTTTTTCTGGACGAGTGGGAGATAGCTAAAGCCGGATTGCCCAGAAAGGCGCCAAAGCTCAAGGCTACCTTAGCCACAGGTATACTCGGGGAAAAAGCGCTCAGGCCAGTGGCGGCCGGACTTAATAACGTTAAGGGACTGAATGTTTCCATATCTGTAATAAAAAATTATTTTTTCGGTGAGCAGATTACGGTAGCCGGTTTGGTTACCGGTCAAGATTTGATTGCTCAGCTTAATCCCGGCGAGATAGGGGATCTTCTTGTGCTCCCGGCAGTGATGTTAAAAAAAGACGAAGAAATTTTCCTGGATGGACTGACCTTGCCGGAAATATCCAGGCATTTGCATAAGCCGGTTGCCGTGGCCGGCGGTCCACGGCAGTTAGTGGAAATCCTGATTCCATCCACCAGCCGCTGACTGTTGAAAGTTATTTTGGAGGTGAAGACCGGTGCCCAAACCGGTAGTAGCAATAGTAGGTCGGCCTAATGTGGGCAAGTCAACTCTTTTTAACCGGATTGTCGGCGGTCGGGTGGCTATAGTTGAAGATGAGCCCGGAGTAACCAGGGACCGCCTTTACCTGGAAGCCGAGTGGGCCGGCCGCAGCTTTACCCTGGTGGACACAGGCGGGCTGGATTTCCAGGAAAACGGGGAAATTAACCGGGGGGTCCGGCGGCAGATTGAGCTCGCCATACAAGAGGCCAATGTGGTACTGTTTGTGGTTGACGCCAGGGCGGGGTTAAATCCCGACGACGAAGACGCAGCTGCAATCATTCGACGTTTAAATAAACCAGCTGTACTTGCCGCCAATAAAGTGGAAAATTACGGTTCCCAAACCCAGCTTTATGAATTTTATCGCCTGGGCTTGGGAGAGCCGGTTCCCGTATCAGCGGCGGAGGGTCTCAATACCGGCGACTTGCTGGACAGGCTGGTTGAATTGCTCCCCCATGAAGAAGAGGAAGAGTATCCGGCAGACACAATCAAGATTGCTGTGATCGGCCGCCCCAATGTCGGCAAGTCTTCTTTAGTCAATACCATTTTAGGCGAGGAGCGGGTAATTGTCAGTAAAATATCCGGTACTACCCGCGACGCTATCGACACTCCTTTTGAACGGGACGGCAGGCCATATGTAATCATTGACACGGCTGGCATGCGGCGTAAGAGCAAGGTCGGCGGACTTACGGAAAAATACAGCGCGATAAGGGCATTAAAGGCTGTAGACCGGAGTGATGTTGTATTGATTGTGCTGGACGCTGTGGCAGGGGTTACAGAGCAGGACAAGCGCATCGCCGGGTATGCCCATGAAGCGGGAAAGGCTACGGTAATAGTGGTGAATAAATGGGACCTGATTAATAAGGATGACCGCACAATGAACCGCTTTACCGAAAATATTCGCGATGAATTAAGCTTTATGCAATATGCTCCGGTTGTTTATATTTCGGCTCTCATCGGGCAGCGAGTGCCCAGGGTGTTGGAACTGGTTGATTTTGTCGCGGGACAGCATGCGATAAGGCTGAGCACCCCTAACATAAACAACTTGATCAAAGAAGCTGTAATGCATAATCCTCCGCCGGGAGACAAGTCCAGGCGGTTGAAAATTATGTATGCGACTCAGGGCGGGGTAAAACCTCCTAAGTTTATCTTGTTTGTGAATGAGCCGGAATTAATGCATTTTTCTTATCGGCGTTACCTGGAAAACCAGTTCAGAAACGCTTATGGATTTGAAGGGACACCGATTTGGTTTGGCTTGCGCAGGCGCTCTAAAGAAGAACAGTAGAATATGAATACCTGTTTGTTCAAATGAAAGGGAGATAATATTCTTGCATTATATCTGGATCGTATTGGCTAGCTACTTAATTGGCTCTATTCCCGCCAGTTATCTGACTGCCCGTTACTGGAAGGGAATTGATATACGCAGGTTGGGAAGCGGCAATGTCGGCACCACCAATGTGTGGCGCAACGCGGGGCCGGCGGCGGGGGTTGTCGCCCTGGCGGGGGATCTCGGGAAAGGAGTGCTGGCCGTCATTTTGGCCAAGCATTTCGGCGGACCATCACTAGTGGCTCTAGCAGCCGTGGCGGTGCTGACCGGGCACAGTTGGCCGATTTTTCTCGGTTTTAAAGGCGGCAAGCTGGTTGCCACAGGGGTTGGGGTGCTGGCCGCCGTTTCCCTTCCTGTCGGTGCTTTAGCCGCGGCAATTTGGGTTGTTGCCGTGGTCATTACCAGATATGTATCCATTGGTTCCTTACTGGCGGTGTCTTCAATACCTTTCCTGATGCTGGCTTTTCACCTGGAGCGGCCTTATCTTGCGCTGGGCGTTTTTATCGCTGCCTTTGCGGTGGTTAAACATATTCCCAATATTAAGAGGTTGTTTACGGGGACGGAACCCAGAGTGAGAAAGTTATTCTAATATTTTCGACATAGTATACAATCAGAAAAAAATAGGAGGTAAAACGGGTGAGGGAACTGGTCGGAGTTATCGGCGCCGGGAGTTGGGCTACAGCCCTGGCGGTGCTTCTTGCCAAAAAGGGTTGCCGGGTTAAGATGTGGGCCCGCCGGCCTGAATTGGCTGAAGAAATAAATGCCGCCGGAGAAAACAGACATTACCTGCCCGGCGTGGCGGTTCACCAAAATATAGAAGTAACAGCTGATCTGGAGCGGACTTTCTGGAAAGCAGGGGTAATTTTTTTTAGCGTGCCTTCTCACGCTTTTCGCGAGGTTGTGCGCCAAAGCCGTCCCCTTCTGGCGAATGACGTGATCTATGTAAATACTGCAAAGGGTATTGAAGAAACAAGTCTCATCAGCATGTCGGATGTTTTTGCCCAGGAAGCCGGCACGGAATTGCTCCAGAAATACGCAGGCTTGTCCGGCCCCAGTCATGCTGAAGAAGTCGGCCGGGATCTTCCAACGGCGGTAGTAGCGGCGTCACACCAGATGGAGACCGCTGAATATGTCCAGGAATTGTTGATGAGTGAGAGCTTCAGAGTTTATACCAACCCGGATTTGCTTGGTGTGGAGTTGGGCGGCGCCTTGAAAAATATTATCGCCCTGGGTACCGGTATCGCTGAAGGCTTAAGCTTCGGCGACAACACTAAAGCAGCCCTGATGACACGCGGTTTGGCAGAGATTACCCGCTTGGGCGTAATCATGGGTGCCAATCCGCTGACTTTTGCCGGTTTGGCCGGTGTGGGCGACTTAATCGTAACCTGTACCAGTAGACACAGCCGCAACCGGCGGGCAGGTATCGCCATTGGCAAAGGAAGTTCAGTTAGTGAAGCTTTGGAACTGGTTGGCATGGTAGTTGAAGGTGTCCGCACCACTCGCGCCGCCCACCAGCTTTCCGCGCGTTATGCCGTGGAAATGCCTATAACTGCTCAGATCTACAAGGTACTCTTCGAGGAGCTTTCCCCGGGGACTGCTGTAAACAACCTGATGAGCAGGGGGCGCACCCGGGAAATGGAAGAAGTGGCCAGGATGACCGTAAAATTGCTGAATAATAATTGAAAAGAACCTCCTTTCAAGCAATCCCAATCCATGGATTAATTGGCGTTGCCAATTAATTCCCCCCGAGTATCATCATACCCGCCATTAAGCCAATAGTATTGAAATTTATTTGCCAGGTTAATTATGGAAAATATTTTTTGGATTTTTCATTTCCCAGGTTATATTCACTTAAAACAGTCCATATATATATATTGTTATTGTATGCCACTGGAAAAAAATAACCGTGGACTAGGTTTCACGAATGAAGTTTAATATTATGACTTTTTCTCTTGTGGAGGAGGGATGCGTGCGCTTCATATGGATTCGCCTTTTGAGAAAATCCTTATTAAATCTTTTACGGGAGGGAGTGTGAAAAATGGAAAAAACCGATATTTTCCGCGATATTGCGGAACGCACCGGGGGGGATATGTATCTCGGTGTGGTTGGAGGCGTCCGCACCGGCAAATCCACATTTATTAAGCGATTTATGGAATTAATGGTTTTACCCAACATGAAAAATATTTATGACCGTGAGCGGGCCAAGGATGAATTACCGCAAAGCGGGGCCGGACGGACAGTGATGACCACCGAGCCGAAGTTTATTCCAAACGAGGCTGTGGAAATCCAGATTACCCCTAATTTGAATATTAAGATGAGAATGGTTGATTGCGTTGGCTACCGTGTCGAGGGCGCACTCGGGTATGAAGAAGAAAACGAGCCGCGGATGGTGTCGACACCTTGGTTTGAAGAGCCGATTCCCTTTCAGGAAGCCGCTGAAGTTGGGACCAGAAAAGTAATTTCCGAACATTCGACTATGGGGCTGGTCGTTACTACGGACGGGTCAATTACAGATATTCCAAGGGAAAGCTATGTCGAAGCTGAAGAAAAGGTCATTGAAGAAATGAAGGATATCAACCGTCCTTTCCTTGTTCTATTTAATTCAACCGCGCCGGATGAGGATGAAACCAGAAAAATGGCCGCGGAATTAAGCGAAAAGTACGACGTGCCGGTAATTCCCATTGACTGTTCGCAAATGTCCCAGGCTGATGTATTATATGTGCTGGAGAAGCTCCTGTATGAATTTCCGGTTAACGAAGTAAATATCAGCCTGCCCCCCTGGGTTGAAGTATTGGATTTCAAACACTGGCTTCGCCAGAAGTTTGAGGAATCGATCCGGGAGACTGTCAAAAATATCCGCAGGTTGAGGGATATCAACGGGGCGGTGGAATTTTTGGCAGACTATGATTTCATCGATCAGGCCACCCTGCGGAATTTGGACATGGGTACCGGCTCTGCTTCAATAAACGTTACGTCCGCTGCGGAATTGTTCTACCAGGTGCTGAGCGAGCAGTCCGGATTTAATGTGGAAGGAGAGAAAGACCTGTTCCGCCTGGTTACAGACCTGAGTGTGGCGAAGCGGGAGTATGACAAGGTGGCAAGCGCTTTGAGCGAAGTCAGGGGCGCCGGATACGGTGTGGTAACACCAACCTTGGATGAGTTGATCCTGGACGAACCGGAACTCATCCGCCAGGGCAACCGCTTCGGGGTGAGATTAAAGGCAAGCGCCCCATCTTTGCATATGATCAAGGCTGACATTACCACTGAAATCACGCCAATCATCGGTACGGAGAGACAATGCGAAGAACTGGTCAGATATATGTTGAATGAGTTTGAGGAAAATCCGCAAAAAATTTGGAAGTCGGAAATCTTCGGCAAATCCGTGCATGATCTGGTAAGGGAAGGAATTCAGAACAAGATTCAGCGCATGCCGGAAAACGCCCAGCTAAAACTGCAAGAGACTCTGCAGCGCATTGTCAACGACGGCTCGGGCGGACTGATTTGTATAATAATCTAAGAAAGTTAACCGGTCACCAGGCCGGTTTAATTTTTCCTGGAGTACTTGACAATAAAGGGATATAAAAGATTGAGCACATCTACGTTGGTGTTGTAAATAATATGCTTGATTCCAGGCAGACCGATTGTGCCGATTAAATGGTCGAGGGAATCATTATTCATAGTGTTAAAGGCCTTTCTGAATGCGGACAGACGCTTGACTTGACTGATTAGAGGGCTGACCAGCCGCTCGTAGTTCAGCCCCTCGGCAATAGCTTTACCCGCCATGGCTCCGCTAATCATTCCTGGTAAAAGACCCAGCCCGAGGAAGCTATCTGTAAATCCGCCGCTATTGCCGGTCAGCAGGATATTATCCACCTGCTGCCGGCTGGTGACGCCGGCGGTATAGAATAATTCATAAGTTTCAATGATTTCCGGATGAAATTTTTCTATTTCCATAAAGTTGTTCCAGTAATAGTTCAACTCATTATGATCTATATAAGGTACTTGAAGTGACAGTAATGCCCGCTCACTATTGAACGGCTTAAAACTGCCAAAGCCGTGCCTGGCAAAATCAGTGTTAAAATAAACAAAGGCGGTCCCGGGATCGAACCTACCTAACACTATTGCCCCTTTGGCCCAGGCGGTGACGGTAGTTTCCCACGTTTTCAATTCATTAGCAGCGGCATGGTTTCCTTCAGCCACCACCACGTAGTCATACTCACTGGCCAGCGCCCGGTAACCGGCATGGGTGTGGAATTTGATCTTCGAGCGTAAACTTTTGGCAAGCTGCACTTCAACCGCGTTCCGGCTTTGACCGCGTTCTATCAGATAGCCAAGCTTCCCTTTGATTGGAACGGTATGACGCGAAGAGTACATGATATAACTCTGGACTCTGGAAAGGGGTTTAAGTTTAATCCCAAAGTTGTTAAAGAGGTAATGCAGCAGGTCCCGCTGCGGGCGTTGAAATAGTTGCAGCAAAATTTCCACCCTGGGAACAGCGTAGCCCACTTTACCGCTGCGCTCAAAAATATCCGGATTAATGCCCCGCCGCTCCAATTCCAGGGCGCAGGCCAGGCCGCTGGGGCCTGCGCCGATGATGGCCACCCGCAATAAAATCACCTTAAATATAATTTGTAATTTATATTTTTTACCCATGAGGGATACATTAATCATGCAAGGGATTTATTTTATAGTTTCTACGTGAAAGAAGGTCGTGAATTTGCCTGAATACGCCTGGCCGATCACCGCAGCCATAGCATGGATTATTTTTTTTCTGCTGGTGGACTGGTCCCGGTTAAAATACTCGGTATGGGGCGGGATTATCGCTTCAATCCTGCAAATACTGGTTGACACCGCGGCAATGAAGCTGGATTTGTATCAAGTAAAAAATTTGGTTCATATCCTGGGTTCGTCTGTTTTTTTTACCTTCGGGGTAGTTTTTGCCGTTGGTGTTTTGTTTGCCCAGTCTTTGCCGGTGTCACGTTGGATGCAAACCGTGAACATCTTGATTGTAGTAGCCCTTTTTTCCATTGAAGAACTTCTTTATTTGAAAATTGGCGTGTTGGAGTATAACCACTGGAGCCATTCGGCCAGTATTTTTATTAATTTGCTTGTATTCACCAGCTTTACTTGGCTTGTGAATACGCTTCAATTAAACCGCTTGCATGTAAAGAGAGGCGAAAATAAACTTTGAGCCTGCTAAATTTTACTTTGTACTCAATATTAATCGGGTTGTTGGTTTTTATCTGGTTTAAGTATTTAAACGGATTGCGATAGTCACACAGAAAGGTAAGGTTATGCCCCATATACTTTTTGCATTGTTCGCCTGGGCGATATGTTTAATATTTGTGAAAAAACGTGTTCAAGAACTTTGGCTGGCCGGTATTATCGGCGTTGCCATAATGTCTTTAGTTGATTACGTCGGGATTAAATTAAACCTGTACAGCTACCCCAGGGGCGTTATTTATATCGGAGAGATACCTTTATTCCAATTTTTCGGCACATATGCGATGTCAATAATTTATCTATACTGGTTGCCCGGCCGGTGGCAGGACACATTTCCATATACAGTATATATCTCCGTATTTTATCTTGCTATAGAAGCCGTGGTTTATAGCTTTGGCGGCATTGCTTACCCAAACTGGAGACTGGGGTACAGTTATTTTCTATTAATTGGCGGCTTAACTCTGCTCGCTTTTTTCTATAGTATGGTGATTCGTCCTTCTAAAGTAACGCGGTCAAATCGGTGATTACCGGTTACCTCCGGCTAGACTGGGAATGTGTCTTCACGGTCACACTTTAAGCCTTGGAATGATTTTATGGACAGGTGATTGCTTGGCTTCGATTGTTGTTACTTCCCTCTGAAGCAACATAACATTAGCCATTTCCTCATCGCGCAGCCGTTTAAAAAGTTCCCTGGCAACCGGGTTGACTACTTTAACGGACAGTTCGTTGTAAAATAGCTGACTGTTAATTTTTTCTTCAAGAGCATGATAAAGAAAATCTAGCGTATCCAAGTAATATTCTACTCCTATCAACTATTTTTAATGTTCAAATTATTCATTTCAAGTTCTAGTTGTTTCAGATGTTCGCAGTTGGTCCTGGCAAAGTCTTGAAAAATTATTTTAAGCCTGGTGTCCGCGATTGTTTTCGCTAAGTGAGTATAGTATATTCCCTGGAGTTCCTCCCGGTGTAGGGCCTCTTTGAAAGCGTAATTCAGAAATTCACTCTGGGTCAGTTTGGGCATGGAATCACCTCAAACCCTTCCTGTTATTTTGCAGCGGGTGGGATTTACAAATATTTTGCCCTTAATAAAATAAAAAAACCGGAACTGCAAAATCATCAAAAAAAAGAAGAACGGAGCGGTTTTTATCACTTGTAATATTTAACAGCATAGTACATTCCATTAAGGGCAATATATTCACTAAATGACCGAAAATGGCTGGTGTAGTATGAGCATTCTAGCAAATTTACTCAAGCTGATTACCTATGAGGAAAACCCCGACCGTGAAGGGTTTGTTCTGAAAGAAACTTCCGCTGATCAAAAAGCTACCGGTAAGAACGAAGCTTCCTCTATAGGCAAAAATAGTCCGGACGAACAAAAAAAGCAGGCCGGTCGCGGTTCTTTTAAAAAGCCTGTTCGTCCCGCCGGTAAAGTTACGGAAAAACCCCGAAAGATAAAAGACAGCGGTGAGGCGGGAGCTGTTCAAACAGGGCAAACTGCCGGGCGAGCGAATGAAAAACCAGTGGTAGATAACTTGTCGGTTAGCGCCTCACTTGCTGAAAACCGGGATACTGTCAGAATATTATACGGGCTGCCGGAAAACAAGGATATCATTATGAGAGAGATAGTCATCGGAACAGAACCGGTTATCAATGGTTTTGTCATTTTCATCGACGGTCTCGTGGATAAGTCTATCCAGGATTTGCTGTTTCAAGCTTTAATGCTTTTTGCCGCCCGGCCCGCCCCGCCGGAGAAAGGCAAACTGGCTTTATTCGTGAAAGAAAGATTGCTGCCGGGCAACCAGATTACTCTGCAGTCCCGGTTTCGTGAGATTCTAGACGCGGTGAACTACGGTGATACGGCCTTATTCCTAGAAGGATGCGCTGATGCGCTGCTAGTCGAAACCAAGGGTTGGGAGCACCGGGGAATAGATAGGCCAACGATTGAGCAAGTTGTCCGCGGGCCGCAGGAAGCTTTCGGGGAAACTTTGCGTACAAACACAGCCTTAATCAGGAAGTTAATTAAAAATGAAAACCTGACCACGGAGTTTATAAAAGTCGGCACCCGTAACCAAGTTAACGTGGCGGTTATGTATTTGCGCGACTTAGCCAACCCCGCCCTGGTAGCGGAGGTGAAAAGGCGGATTGACAGCATTAAGACGGATTTAATTATAGACAGCGGGACGCTCGAAGAATTAATCGAGGACAACCCTTATAATTTAAACCCGACGGTGATGGCCACGGAACGGCCGGACCGCGTGGCCGCAAGCATTATTGAAGGAAGGGTGGGCATTATCGTCGACGGCAGCCCCTTCGCCCTGATCGTGCCCACCACCATGTACGAGATGCTGCATACCGGTGAGGAACTATACACCCGCTGGCAATTCGGCACCTTTATCCGCTACCTGCGCGCCCTGGCCTTTTACTTGTCTTTCTTGCTGCCGGGGTTATATCTATCTGTTGTGCTGTTCCACCAGGAAATGATCCCCACGGAACTGCTCCTTGCCATCGCCGGGAACCGCGAAAGAGTACCGTTTCCATCGCTGGTCGAGGTGCTGTTAATGGAAATATCGTTTGAACTGATCCGGGAGGCGGGGTTGCGCATACCCGGCGTTATGGGCACGACCATCGGCATAGTCGGCGCGCTGATTTTAGGCCAGGCCGCCGTCCAAGCCAATATTGTCAGCCCGATCCTGGTGATCCTGGTAGCCGTGACCGGACTGTCCTCCTTTGCCATTCCTTATTATTCCCTGGCTTTTTCTCTACGGATCTACCGCTTCTTTTACATTGCCATGGGAGCGATGCTGGGTTTTTTCGGGATCTCTATCGGCCTGTTTGCTCAAATCATCTTAACCGCCAACCTGAAGTCTTTCGGTGTGCCGTACCTTGCTCCAATCGGGCCCAGGACGGTCACCGGCGCGGACGTGGTGACCCGGCTGCCGGTGTTCTTTCACGAAAAGCGGCCGGACTACCTGAACCCGCTGGAAATTGCCCGGCAGCCTGACGTTTCAAGAGGGTGGCTCGAGCAAAAGGACGGTGGTAAAGATAATTAAAGAAGGCAGATTTGGCCCGGGTGAGGCGATTGTTCTTCTGGGAATATCCAGTATGGCAAGGATATTCTTGCCGTATCCCAGGCTGCTCGTCGATATCGGCGGTCCGGCCGTTTGGATGATGCCGCTCGGCGGGCTGGCCGCTGCCCTGACCGGGATTTATCTCATGTCACTGGTCCTGAAAAAAAGCCCCGGCAGCACGATTATCGAAATTACCGAGCAGGCCTTCGGTCCTTTTATTGGCATGGCCGTGAACATTCTTGTCACGTTCCAGATATTAGTGGTAATAGGCGCTGTTTTCATCAGGGAGTTCAGTGAGGCGATGCTGACCATCACCTTGCGCTATGCGCCAATCAGTTTAATAGATGCTGCGTTTTTGGCAATGGGTTTATTAGGGGCGTATCTCGGCGTGGAAGCGCTGGCGCGGACAGCCCGGCTGACTTACCTGTATGTGCTGGGTGGATTGTCCATTCTAATTTTTTCTTTAATACCTTTTTGGAATTTCCACAATATGTTGCCGTTTTTCGGTAATGGTCCCAAAGAAGTATTTTTAATGGGCACCTACAGTACTGCCGGAATAGCTGAGATAATCATAGCGGGAGTGATTGTCCAGGCTATGGGAGGAGCCAAAATTTTCGCCGGGATCGGATACCGGGCCATGCTGCTGGGTTTTGGCATTCTCTTTTTATCTTTAACAACCCTTGTTTTAACCTATAGCTGGCCGGTCAGCGAAGAATTTACGCTTCCTTTTTTAAGGTTGGCCAGGACTATTTATCTCGGCCGTTTTTTTCAGCGGCCGGAAGCCATCTTTATCTTGGTCTGGGGCATTGTCGGGGCTATAAAGATCGCCCTGCTCCTTTACACCGCGGCGGTTTCCCTAGCCAGGTCGCTGAAATTGCCCGAATACCGTCCCTTGATTTGGCCTCTTGGCCTGGCCATGTTTATCTTGAGTCTCCTACCGCTGGACATGCCCAGCGTTATTGAGGTGGACGCGGTTTATATAAGGTCGGCCATACTTTTACCCGACTACCTTTTGCCCTTGCTTATTCTCGCGGTGCTTTGGCTTAAAGGGAGGGGTGCGCGTGCGGGCAGCTAAGATATTTTTTTTCTTTCTGGCAGCGCTCACTTTGCTCTTCCTAACCGGCTGTTTTGGCAGCAGGGAGACCGACGAGACGTTTTACGTCCTGGCCATGGGCTTCGATAAAGGAGAGAAGGACAACATGGTAGTGACCGTCAGCATAGCCAACCCCAAAACTATTGCCGGCATGGACGGGGGAGGGAGCGCTAAAGGGGAAGGGAAAAACGTTGTCGTGCAAAGCGTGGAGACCTACGGCCCGCTTACCGGGATCGAGCAGTTAGGCACGTCAACCAGCAGGCATTTATCGTTGCTGCATACCAAGGCGTACATTTTTTCAGAGGATATGGCTAGAGAAGGTCTGGGAAGCTGGTTCAGCACCTTAAGCCGGTACTATGAACTGCGGGCCACGTCTTATGTTTTCGTCTGCCGCGGCAAAGCGAAAGATTTCCTGGAAAAAAACCAGCCGCCCCTGGAGTTGAGCCCTACTAAACAATACGAACTGATCGGGAGTTTGTCGGCAGCTCACGGGCTATACCAAAACAGCATGTTTAAAGAGTTTTATCAGGATTACAAGAGTTGGTCGATACAACCCAGCCTGCCGCTGGCGGCTATCCATGAGGGCGGACTGGAGACAGCCAAACCAGGTGTGGTCGAGGGGGGGGAACAGACTTTGGGCAAGTATGTTGCCGGGGAAGTGCCGATTACCGGGGAAAATAAGGCCCAGTTTGACGGTACCGCTGTTTTCCGGGGAGACAAGATGGTAGGAACTTTGAACGGTGAGGAAACCAGGTTTTACCTGATGCTGCGGGGTCAATTTGAAAATGGTTTCTTACTTATCCTTGACCCGCTTGTTGCCGAGCCTTCGGGGATTGGCCTGAGTGTTCACCAGGCGCGCAGTCCCAAATACGCTACCCGCTTTAATGAAGACGGCAGCGTGACGGTTGACGTGGATATTTATTTGGAAGCTGACCTGGCGGCGATGTTAAGCGGCATCAATTACGAAAGCCCGGGCAACAAGCCAATCCTGGAAGAAGCTTTTTCAGAAAATATCCGGGAAGGGTGTCAGAAACTAATCGAACGCACACAGGAAGAGTTCAAATCAGATATTTTCGGTTTCGGTGAACAAGTGAAGGGCCATTTTTGGACTGTGCAGTCATGGCGTAATTTTGATTGGCTGCAGAAGTACCCGGAGGCGCAGGTTAACGTTACGGTGCACACCAGGATCAGGCGGACCGGCCTCCAGTTGAAAACCACTCAAGTAAAATCTGGTGAGTGAACATGAAGTGGCTATTGCTGCTTTTCCCTCTGGCAATTACTTATTATACATATACCTACGGCCGATGGGCGCTAAAGAACGGATACAAGCGCGGCGGGATCGGGGTCTTGGTGCTGGCCGCCTTTGTCCTGGCCCTGGCCGTGTACGCCCTGTTTGTCAGGCAGGAATTTTAGCCGGCAGGGTGCGGCAGGGTGCGGTGCGGATTGGCGATAACTTCTTGCATCGCCAGTCCCGAAATTTACTGAAGCATTGTTTGACACCTGGAAAAAAGAGACGGTATAATGTCACCAGGGGTGAATTCTCATAAACTGTTGTGAACGCGCATATTAAGGAATTTAACCCTTGATACGTTTATATAAAGATGAAATTTGGGAATATGTTTAACTAAGAGCAGGTAACCGGACTATTTCAGGCGAATTAGTTTGTGACAATACAGTTAATTAGTCTAAGGAAAGAGGGAGTGAGAGTGTCTGATAAAGTTATTCGTGTTGGCATGATGGGCCTTGGCACCGTAGGCCGGGGCGTGTACCGCATTCTGAAAGATAATAGTAAGGGAATAGAGCAAAAAGTAGGCGCAAAGGTTGAGATAAAAAAAATATTGGTGCGGGACCCGGCGAAAAACCGGGGCGTCGATCTGAGTGAAGGTCTGCTTACTGCCAACGTCAGTGAGATTGTTGAAAACCCTGAGATTGACCTGGTGGTAGAGGTCATGGGCGGGATTAACCCGGCCCTGGAATATTCAATGACGGCGCTAAAAAAGGGCAAAAGCCTGGTTACCGCGAATAAAGACATGATCGCTTTACATGGCAAAGAGCTTTTCGAAGCTGCGGAGGCAAGTAATGCGGATGTCCTTTTTGAAGGAAGTGTCGCCGGGGGCATACCCATAATCAGGCCGTTGAAAGAATGTTTGGCGGCTAACCGGATCCAGCAGGTTATCGGTATTATCAATGGGACAACAAACTACATGTTGACCAGGATGACCAATGAAAGCATGGACTTTGAACAGGTGCTCAGGGAGGCGCAGGCACTCGGTTATGCCGAAGCCGACCCGTCCGCCGACGTGGAAGGCTACGACGCGGCGCGCAAGCTGTCAATCCTGAGCTCAATTGCTTTCAATACCAGAGTGCCTTTAAATCAAGTATTTGTTGAAGGTATTACCAGGATTACCGCTGAAGATATAACTTACGCCAACGAACTGAATTATGTAATCAAGCTGCTTGGGATCGCTAAAGAAACTGATGAAGGCATTGAAGTGCGCGTGCACCCGGCCTTGCTTCCGAAACACCACCCGCTGGCTTCGGTGAATGACGTTTACAATGCGATTTTTATCCGGGGCGACGCAGTCGGAGACGTAATGTTTTACGGGCGGGGCGCTGGTGAAATGCCTACCGCCAGCGCCGTGACGGCTGATGTGATGAGCGCGGCCCGTAATTTGCTGCGAAATGTGCCGGGCATAATCAGCTGTACTTGTTTTGAGGAAAAGCCGGTTAAACCTATGGGATTAACCGCGACCAAATATTACGTGCGTTTGCATGTTGCCGACAAGCCCGGAGTGTTGGCCGGGATTGCCTTAGTCTTTGGAAATAATGAAGTGAGTCTGGCTTCTGTCATCCAAAGGCACACTTCCGGGCATTCAGCGGAAATTGTCCTGGTAACGCATGAAGTACTGGAAGGAAATTTCCAGGAGGCATTGAAATCAATAAAAGAACTGCCCGCTGTCTATGATATAACAAGTGTGATTCGCACCGAGGGGGATTAATACCTCAAATGATTCGTGTGCAGGTGCCCGCTACCACCGCCAACCTCGGCCCCGGTTTTGACTGCCTGGGGATGGCCTTGGAATTATACAATATAGTGGAGATTATCCAAGTTCCTCATGGCTTGACCATCGAAGTGACAGGCGAAGGTGCGGCCGATATTTCCAGGGACGTGGACAACCTTGTTTTTCGGGCCGCGCAGCAAGTTTTCAAGCAAGTGGGTTTCGAGCCCACGGGCTTGAAAATTCGACTGATTAACCAGATACCAGTCGCCCGTGGTTTGGGAAGCAGTACCGCCGCCATTATTGGCGGGGTAATAGCTGCTAATTTACTTGTTGGGGGGAGGCTTTCCTTAAAAGAAATAATTGGCCTTGCCAGTTTGCTGGAAGGCCATCCAGATAATGTAGCACCTGCGGTCCTGGGCGGTATAGTGATCTCGGTTCAGGCCGACGGTGAATTAAAGAACATGAAAATACAACCGCCTCAAGGCATTAAATGCGTTGTGGCTATTCCGGATTTCATTCTCGCTACGAAAGCGTCAAGGGACGTTCTGCCGTCTCAGGTGCCTTTTCAAGACGTTATTTTTAATTTAGGCAGGGTTGCTCTTTTGGTTGCCGCCTTGCAAAAGGGTGATTTTACCTTGTTGGGGACAGCGATGGAGGATCACCTTCACCAGCCCTTCCGTTCAGTTCTGGTTCCGGGTATGAAAAAGGTGCTGGCCGCGGCAAAATTGGCCGGAGCCAGAGGTGTTACTCTAAGCGGTGCGGGACCGTCAGTGATTGCTCTTGCTGACAGCAACTTTGATTTAATTGCCCGGGTGATGGGCGATACATTCCGTCAAAATGGCGTAAAGTGCAGAACCTTGGTTCTTAAACCAAGTCCGATTGGTGCTAGAGCACTGGAAGTAAAATAAAATTTTATTATGGAAATAAATCATTTAATGTCCGGCGAAACCGTCTGGACTGAAAAGGCAGGCGATATTATTGTTAGTTGTGCAGAAGTACGGCGGCAGTTCCGTGGCTGACGCTGAACGGATCCGGCGGGTTGCCCGCCGGGTTAATGATGTGCGGGCTGAAGGTCACAGGGTGGTAGTAGTGGTATCAGCGATGGGTGACACGACTGATGATTTAATTAATCTGGTTGAAGGAATAACCAACAGCCCGCCGGAAAGGGAAATGGATGTTATTTTGTCAACCGGGGAGCAAGTTTCAATAGCACTGCTGGCTATGGCCATCAAGGAACTAAAAGCGCCGGTTATTTCTCTTACCGGGGCGCAGGTAGGTATTTTAACTGATAATGCCCATACAAAAGCAAGGATATTAAATGTTAATACCGCCCGCCTGCAGAAAGAATTGGACGAGGGCAACATCGTTATTGTGGCCGGCTTTCAGGGAATAAATGAACGAAACGACATTACCACTCTGGGCCGCGGTGGTTCAGACACTACCGCCGTAGCTCTTGCCGCCGCGTTGAAAGCTGATCTGTGCGAAATATACACAGACGTTGACGGGGTTTACACAACGGACCCAAGGATCGTCTCCGAAGCCCGCAAGCTTGATGTGGTCTCATATGATGAAATGTTGGAACTGGCCAACCTCGGCGCCGTTGTGCTGCACCCCCGCTCGGTGGAATTGGCCATGCAATACGGGATACCGCTGCACGTGCGCTCAAGCTTTAATCTTAATTTGGGAACGATAGTAAGGGAGGTAGACAGTATGGAAAGGTCACTCGTGGTTACCGGTGTGGCATACGATCTAAATGTTGCCAAGATAGGATTGTACGATGTTTTTGATAAGCCCGGCATTGCCTATAAATTATTTAAATCGCTAGCCGATGAAAAAATAAACGTCGATATGATCATTCAAAGCGCGACACGTGACGAAAGGAATGATATATCCTTCACATGCTCACGGAGCGATTTGAAAAAAGCGTTGTCTGTCGTGCAAGACCTCCTGCCGGAAATCGGCGCCAGCGGAGTCACCAGTAAAGACAGTGTGGCCAAGGTTTCCATTGTAGGTGCCGGCATGGTCAGCAACCCCGGGGTGGCCGCCATGATGTTTGAAGCGCTTGCGGAAGAAGGAATTAACCTGGAAATGATTAGCACTTCCGAGATTAAAACGTCCTGTGTCATCGAAGCAGCGGAGGCGGAAAAGGCCGTACATACCTTGCATAATAAATTTAACCTGGCAAATGAAAAAAGTCTCTAAAGTATTTAGGTATTCACGAGTTTCGAGACAATAAACAATCCTCTCATTCTAACTCCTGAGTAGTAATAGATTGCCAATGAAAATAAACGTAAGGGACAGCGCCGCAGCAATTAAGCTGCGGCGCTGTCCCTTTACAGAGTATTACAGGCAAATAAACCGCTCTTATTCTGACTTCTGACTCCTAAGTAATTACAATATTTAGCCGGAATGGATTTATAAACCGCAGATGAGGTTTAGGTCTGAAACACATTTTAAGGGATATAATATTATTAACTCTCAAGAGTCAGGAGTCAGAATAAAGGGATCGTACTGACTACCTGAAGAAACGTAGGAGCTGAATTAAATGAATTATTCCCGCAGCTGCGTTCTTTTATTGTCCACCATGACATTATTGATGTTGATGTCATGCCGGTTAACTTCAGGGCTGGAGTCCGGCCCTGAAGCTACACCGGCCAAACCGGCAGCGCCGGCTGAATCGACGGGAACCGGCGCGCCGGCGGTGCTTTCCCAAGGAGTGGTAACTGAGCCGGTAACGATGTTTTGGTCGGAACCCGGTCCACTCCGCGACTATGACCACCTTCTCTTGGAAAAACCGAGTAATCCGGCCGCCTGGGCTGCCGGCATGGACACTGAGATGAGGTTGTGGCTGGTGGGCAAGACGGAGACCCAGGCTCTTTATGGAGAGCCGGTAACAGTCTTGGAACGACGCGGTGAATGGTTAAAAGTAGCGGCTGTTAAACAAAAAAGCAACCTTAATAATGCAGGCTATCCTGGTTGGGTGCCGGCGGCCCATATAGTTAACGGACAGGTTTTTTTAAGCGAGTTGGAAACCCAGCCTAATATTGTTGTTGTAAAACCGTTCACGAAACTTTATGCAAATCAAGAATTAACTGAGACAATTACCGAGCTTTGTTACCAAACCAGACTTCCGGCGCTGGAGGAAAAAACAACCGCCGTTGCGGTTCGGCTGCCCGACGGCGGTACCGGTTACCTGCCGCGGCAGGATGTTAAGCTTACAAATGAGTTAACTTTTTCCCGGGCGGAAATTGTAAATGAGGCGATGAACTTCTTGGGCCTGCGGTACATATGGGCCGGTACGTCTTCCTATGGTTTCGACTGTTCCGGGTATACCATGCGGCTCTACCAGTCACAAGGCATATCCATTCCGAGAGATGCAGACGAACAAGCAAGAGAAGGTCAGATGGTGGATAAAAACGCTCTTTTAGCGGGTGATCTGTTGTTTTTCGCGGCTAAAGGGGGACAGGGCCAAATCCACCATGTGGCTATGTATATCGGCGACGGTATGATGATTCATTCACCCAACAGCGGTTCGTCCATACAGATCAGCGCAATTGACAGTGGAGCTTACGGTGGAGAATACTGGGGGGCAAAACGTTATTGTCCGTAAGCTTTAAATAAACGCGGAAATGTTACTGTTAATTATATTTCGCCATTGCTGTTATATATCGTATGACCTATTCCTATTCCAGGCAGGAGCGCGTTACTCGCAACCCTATGCATGAATTACACCTCTGTTAAATAACGTTTCCCCGAAAAGGTCTAAATCCCTGCTAATATCTAAAATAGTCTTTGTTTTTGTCAAGTTTCTGCTAATAATGAAAACTGTAAATTAATACATGACCGGATAAACTTTGACGATCATAATATATGTTGCATTGAAAAAGAACTATTTAAGCGCTGGCAAATATTTTGATACTTAAGCTTTAAAATAATTAATTCCTTTATTTGACATGATGATTGACAATTACAAGTTTTCAATTTATAATTTAGTTGATGTCAAAAATAGGAGTGTGAAATATGGCATTTGAAGTTTATAAACCACGTGGCGAACGAGTACCTAAGTTACCATTGGTAACAATTTCAAAGAATTCAATAGTGTTGAACAAATATGCCCGGGGGAAATTGAATGTCAGTAAAGTTGAACTGGCCTTTGATCCTGATTCTAGTGTTATTAGGATAAAAGCCAGCAGTGAAGGCCAAAATATAAAAAAGACTAAAGTGTTTGGCAGAGGATTTTTTAACCACTTTGGAATTGCAGCGAAAGGTAAATTCCATGCTGAATATGACGAAAAAGAAAGGGCTTTGTATGTCAATATTAATAAGACAATTAAGGACCCTCAATAATGAGGGTCCTTAATTGTAACTTGTATATATTGTCATAATTCGTCATATAATTATTAATTAATGCATTATTATAAAGAAATTGTAATATATTTGAGGAAATTAACCCGGTTAATTATACGGTCAAGATTTTTTTGACTTCTTCACGCATAGTATTCTTAGATGCCGTTCTCCGGTGCAGTATGGTTTTTTTATCAAGGTCTTTGAGACCCGGGGGGATCTCCATGCCGCTTAAAACAGAGAGCAGTTCTAACAGTTCGAACTCGTCTTTGCCCCGTACCGCGTCGTCCCCCAGGATGGCCCGGGCCACGCTGGCGTTAAACTTAAAAGGACTGGCTGTTGAGGCGATAATTGTCTTGGTATGGTCGCCTGTGGAGTTGATGTATTTATTATATACATTTATGCCCACACCGGTATGAGTATCAACTACATAGCTATATTCTTGAAATATTGAGCGAATTGTCTTAATTGTTTCGTTATCATCCGCAAATCCAGACCAAAAAAGTCTATCAATGCGCGCTAAAGTCATTTCGTCCACCTGGAATATTCCCGAATCTTTTAAATTAGCCATCCATTCTCTGGTTTTTATATGGTCGCTGCCGTTCAGATGATATAGCAGACGTTCCAGGTTGCTGGAGATAAGGATATCCATCGATGGAGAAACAGTCTTCCAGAACCGCCGGTTACGGTTATACACACCGGTACGGATAAAATCGGTAAGTACATTGTTGGCATTGGAAGCGCAGATCAACCTGTTTACCGGCAGGCCCATCTCTAAAGCGTAATAGGCAGCTAAAATATTGCCGAAATTGCCTGTTGGCACTACAAAGTTAATTCTTTCTCCCAAGGTCACATTTCCCTTGGCTACCAGGTCCAAGTAAGCGGAAAAATAATACGCGATTTGTGGCACCAAGCGTCCCCAGTTAATTGAGTTGGCTGAAGAAAGACGATAGTTTTTATTTTGCAGGTCATGGTTAAACCCAATGTTGCCGAAAATATCTTTAACCCCGTTCTGAGCGTCGTCAAAATTGCCCCGGACGGCGACTACATCTACATTATTTCCTTCCTGAGTGATCATTTGCAGTTGCTGCATCGCGCTTACCCCTTGTTCCGGGTAAAAAACAATAATCCTTGTGCGCGGTACGTCTTTAAAACCTGCCAGGGCGGCTTTGCCCGTGTCGCCGGAGGTAGCCACAAGAATTACAATGATTGAATCATCACCCGTTTTTAGCGCCGCCTTGGTTAATAAATGAGGTAGAATTTGCAGGGCCATGTCTTTAAAAGCGCAAGTCGGTCCATGCCACAACTCTAAAACATATAGTGAATCGTTTAATTGGCGGACCGGCGCAATCAGGGGCGAATCGAATTTTTCCCGGTTATAAGACAAAGAAACGCACTCATCTATTTCTTCTCCGCTATAATCTGTAAAGTATTTTTTTAAAACGACAGCGGCCCGGGCTTGATAACCTTGACCGGCCATTTCCTGTAAACAGTTTGTGGTAATCTGTGGTATTTCAAAAGGAACAAATAAACCTCCATCAGGTGAAATGCCCAGTTTGATTGCTTCTGCTGATAAAATTTTTTTGAACTGGCCCCTGGTGCTTTCGTACAACATGGTTAGCCCTCCCATAATAACTGATTACACCGTCATATAACGAATTGTAACCGAAATGGCCTGACCTGACAAGTTTAGCAAAGTGGGCATGTTATTATTTCCAATATTCTGGGAAAAATAAATAGTAAAAAACGCTGAGGTGTTATTAATGGTCTATGCTACGGACAAGTCAAAAAAAGATGCAAGAAGTGCTTTAGGCCGCCGGTTTGATCAATTGTGCGGGCTGTTCCTTATCTGGCTGGCAAGTTTTCTGCTTTTGGCAAGCTTAATGGAAAAATTGCAAACGGCTTTCATATTTTCCATTCCGCTGCTTGTTCTGGAAGCCGTGTTGCTGCGAAAGCTTTTTTTCATCATAGACCGAAAGCGGCAACTACGGCGGAAGTTCCGGCTTACTGGCAAAAAGATTTTTGATGATATAGCGAAGGTGAATTCCCGGCATGAATTAAAACTCATCGTTTTGGAATTATTTAGAAGGATACCTGATTTCCAGACTATAAGCTTGAACAGCAGTGAAAAACAGGAAATCGATTTAATAGGCGTTTATCAGGGGACACCAGTGGCAATACAGTGTGCGTGCCCGGAAGGAAATAGAAAAATAAAGCGTTCTGACATCCAGTCGTTTGCCGGCGCGCTTAGCCTTGGGGGTTATAAAAACGGCTTATTGGTAACAACTGGGGAACACAGTCCAGGCGTGACACGGGTAATCAAACAAATTTTCCGCAGAGGGATCAATATAAAACCGATTGACCGGTATGGGCTGGTGAACATAGCGTTGCGCGCCGGTTTAGAATCATTGCGGGAAAAAGATGCTCAGCAGGGGATTTCCCTGTCGGCAGCGGATGAGAGTCGGACGACATTTCCAGTTGTTTGGGACTCTGTTTTTCGTTTCGAAAAGGCTAAGAGTTATTATTTGTTCGGTCTGATGTTGTATGGAGGATATATTTTGATGCGCGGCACAACTTTTTTAAGCTATTTTTACCTCTCTTTTGCGTTGTTAAACATCTTCATGGGCACTATATGCCTTTACTTGGGCAGGAGTATCGTGAATACCGACCCTCTAAAAGGATTCGGGCCGGATAAAACATAAGCCGCATTTGTCAGTCGCAGAGCTCCGGGGTTAATTTTTCGTGTTACCATGTGTTACCATGCTGAAGGTGTTTTTTCGTCGACTATGGCAAATGAGTAGCCCCTCGCCTGTAAAAACTCAATTATTTTAGGCAGGGCGGCAACATCGCTTTCGCGGTTCTTAATATAATTCAGCGTTGCTGTTCCGGGCGAACTCTGACTGAGGTTGATTTCTGTACCGTCATGCATGAGAATGATTGGCACCCGCTTCATTCTTTCCATATTTACAACCCCGTTTGCGACATTGCCGTAAACCTGCTCCGGCGTGGCGCCGTTGGGATCGGTATCGGCGGCGGATACATTCCATCCCAACGATAGATAACCATTTTTGCTAAGCAGTTCATCAATGTTTTTGTTTAGTTTAGCAGGACCTCCGGGGGCGCGAAATACTTTCACGTTTTTTTCTGTTAACGCGGTAATAGCTTGAGCGCACTTTTGCAGATCTTCCAAGAAGGCTCTTGGACTGGCGTAGATTTTATTATAATCATGGCTGAAAGTGTGGTTAACCAAGCCATGTCCTTCATTAACAATTCTTTTTAATACCTCGGGGTTTTTTTCTATGTTACTGCCGATAACTATAAAGCTTGCTTTTACATCGTATTTCTTTAAAATATCTAAAATTATGCCCGTATAATGTGAATTAGGTCCGTCGTCGAAAGTAAGATAAACGTATTTAGCCGGCTCAGTTGATGAATTATCAACAGGTTGCCGGCCGGCGGCAGCTTGCTCGAGGACCATGAGTTGGTTTGACACTTCTACTTGAGCTGAATTACCTGTCCGGCTATCCATGGCAACCAGCGGGCTTTTTGTGCAATTAGCCAGGAGTATTAAGACGATGAATAATGGTATGGAACATTTATAAAGCATTAGTACCTCTTGTGAGCTAGTCATCTAATATATTGAATATACTACCTGTTGTCGAATCATGCAATAAAATATTTCCAGCATGAAGGTAAAATAACACCGTCCAGCGGGGACTTGTCTTGATGAAAAGACTTGATTATTATAATATAAACATGACGGCAAAAGATGTAATATTATTTTGACAACGCAAATATTTTATAAAATATTTAACGTGGGGTGAGAAAATGAAATACGAAGAAAAAATTGATGCTTTTGTAAATCTTTTAAAAGGTTCTTCCCGCACCTTCGCCCTGACTGGCGCAGGGATCAGCACAGAGAGCGGCATACCAGATTACCGCAGTCCCGGTACAGGTCTTTGGAATAAGTTCGACCCAATGAAAGTTGCCTGCGTTTCGGCGTTGCGCCGTGATCCGGCGGCATTTTACCAGAATAATTTAAAACGCTGGACAACCTACTCCGGGGCTGAACCTAACCCGGCGCACTATGCCCTGGCCCAACTGGAACGGGAAGGCTTATTGATTGGGGTAATCACCCAGAACATTGACGGACTGCACCGGAAGGCCGGTTCCAAAAGGGTATGGGAGGTGCATGGTCATTTGCGGACCTGTCATTGTTTTGATTGTAAAAACAGTTATCCTTTTGAAATTTTGATTAATCAGTTTGAAAACGGGAAAAACCCGCCACGCTGCGAAAAATGCAACGGTGTGTTGCGCCCTGACATCGTACTGTTCGAGGATTCAATGGGTGATGACTATTTGCAGGCAACAAGGGTTATTTCCGGCTGCCAGCTTCTGATTGTTGTCGGAAGCAGCCTGCAGGTCTACCCGGTCGCTTCGCTGCCGGACTACGCCAGACAACTGGTAATCATCAATCAGGATGAGACTCCCTGGGACAGCCAGGCAGATCTGGTCATTAACGAGAAATCCGGGCAAGTATTTATTGACACCCTGGCGGCGCTGGGGCTAAAGGGAAAGTAATTTAATGAATAGTTTGAATAGATACGTTACCTTTAGATTAGAAGAACGATTGTTTGGATTATGTCTTTCCCACGTAGAAAGAATCATTCGAGCGGTAGAAATAACCCCATTGCCGCGAGCGCCGGAAGTTGTACTTGGCGTGATCAACATGCAGGGCAGGATTATTCCAGTTGTTAATATAAGGAACCGATTCGGATTGCCCTGCCGGGAAATATGTTTGAGCGACCATTTTATTATTGCCAATACGTCAAGGCGAACTATAGCCCTGGTGGCAGACGCGGTAGGCGGTGTTGTTGAACGGCCGGAACAAGAGGTCATTGCAGCCGGAGAGATTATGTCCGGTATTGAGTACGTTGAAAGCGTAATAAAACTTGAAGACGGTATGATCATGCTCCTTGATCTTGGCAGGCTGCTGTTCCACGAAGAAGAACAAGCCTTGAACGAAGTAATAAAGGAGATATGAAAGAAGGAAGAAAAATGACCGTCGGTATACCGGATATCGTCCTTTCACAACTCAATGAATTTCTTGCCGCTCAAATGGGTCTGGACTTTCCGGAAAAGCGCCGTCATGAACTCGAGCGAGGGATTAGCGCCGCCGCTCTAGACTTTGGTTTTGGAGATACCGAATCGTGCATCCGCTGGTTAATGTCATCACAATTATCAAAAAAACAGATCGAAATTTTAGCCGGCCGTCTGACTGTCGGTGAAACCTATTTTTTTCGTGATATGAAAATTTTTGAGGCGCTTGAGAAACTCATTCTCCCCGAATTAATTGATTCCCGTACCTATAGTGGAAAAGAGCAAAGATTGAGGATATGGAGCGCCGGTTGCAGCACCGGCGAGGAGCCATATTCTATTGCGATCCTGCTTGATAAAATGGCTTATTATTTAAAGGATTGGCATATTACTATTCTTGGCACGGACATTAATTCTTACTTTATTCGAAAAGCACTAGCAGGTGTTTACAGTGAATGGTCGTTTCGCGGCACACCGCTATGGATCAAAGAAAGATTTTTTAAGCGGTCAAAGGATGACCGCTTTGAGGTTCTGCCCCATATTAAAAAAATGGTTCGGTTTTTTCATCTTAATTTGGCAGATGATATTTATCCGTCGATGGTAAATAGTACTAATGAGATGGATGTGATTTTCTGCCGTAATGTGCTCATATACCTTTCGCCTGAACAAAAGAAAAAAGTCATTAAACGCCTTTTCCACTCTCTTAAGCCTGGTGGTTGGCTGATCACCAGTCCTTCCGAAACCTCGCCCATTTTTTTCCCGCAATTTAGTAAGATAAATTTTGGTGGAACAATTTTGTTTAAAAAAGATAACAAACAGAATTATATGATAAATAATGCAGAAACAATATTTTCAATATCCGACAATAAACCGGATTTTACTTCCGGTCTTGAATATCTGTCTGAGCGCGCAGATATCATTCAAACTGAGCTGTCGGAAGAAACAGCCGTCCAGCCGGCTGGTAACGGTTTATTACATGACGCGCAGGCTTTCAACGAAGAGTGCCGCAACGATATAACATTGATTCAGTCAGCACGGGCATGCGCTAATCAGGGAAGACTGGCTGAAGCGCGGGAATGGTGTGAAAAGGCTATTTGCGCCGATAAACTCAATTCAGTTTTGTATTATCTCCTTGCTACAATTCTGCAAGAACAAGAGCGAGTCGAAGAAGCGATAATATCATTAAAACGCGCGCTTTATCTTGACCCCAAATTTGTTCTTGCATATTTTACGCTTGGAAATATCACCATGCGGCAGGGAAATTATCATGAATCGGAGAAACACTATGAGAATGCTCTTATAGTTTTAAATAGCTATGCTCAAGAAGACATTTTGCCGGAATCCGAAGGTATTACCGCCGGCAGGCTCTCGGAGGTTATCACTAATATAATTGGAAGAAAGATTTTGAAATAAGGAAAGACAGGCCTGAGTATGTGCTATCCAATTAACGAGCAGGCGACGGTGCGAGAATGAAGAAGATTGTCTGGAATGAAATTTATAACCGTCTGGAAAATGCCAGGACGGCTGCCGAGAGGGGATTAACACCTTCTCATGAAGAAAAAAAAATGATCCTCAGAGCCAGAGCGAAAATACTTGCTCAAGCACCAAAAAATAAAGAATCTACTGAAACGCATCTGAAAATCGTCAGGTTTCTTTTGAACGGTGAGAAATATGCGGTTGACTCGGCATTTATCCGTGAGGTCTGCTCACTAAAGGAAATAACCCCGCTGCCCTGTACACCGCCGTTTGTCCTTGGAATAATCAATGTCAGGGGACAAATATTATCGGTCGTTGATATAAATAAATTTTTTGGCATTCCGGGAAAAGGAGCTAACGTCCTCAATAAAACCATTATTGTGCACACATCTGAAATGGAGTTTGCCATACCGGCGGAAACCATCACCGGCGCAGGGTATATTGCACGCGATGAAATTCAACCATTGCCGCCAACCTTGACCAACATACGCGCGGAATATCTGAAAGGTATGACCGGAGAACAGTTCATTGTTCTTGATATGGCAAGAATCCTGTCCGACAAGCGGATTGTCGTTAGCGAAGAAGCATAAGTGTGAAACGGAGGAAAAACAAATACACAGGGGTGACAAAATGAATTTTAGAGACATGAAAATAGGTACGCGGCTTGGTCTGGGCTTCGGGCTGGTCCTGGTCCTGCTCGTTATTTCCACGCTGGTAGGGAATAGAAGTATGGGGAAGATTCAAGATGAAATGAATCAGATCTATAACGTTAACGTTGTCAGTATGGAATTAGCTTATGATATGTTGGATTCGATGGCCATCATCTCGCGTGAAACCCGGACTATTCTGCTGTTGGAGGATTTTAACGCCAAACAAGAATCCAGCAGCAAGATCGAAGAAGCCCGGGCGAGATACAATAAGGACTTTGCCAGTCTTAAGGAGCTGGACAACACTGTTGAAGGTAAGGCTCTATTGGCAAATGTAGAGAACGCTATCGAATCTGGCAAGATATCCAACGATAAAGTGGTTAGTTTAGGCCTGGCCGGTAAAAGCGCCGAAGCAGTTTCTGAAATTAACAGAGATGCTATGCCTGGGATGGCTAAGATAGAGGATTCATTGAAAAAAGTTGTCAATTACCAGGAGGAGCGCAGCAAAACACGTTTTAATGAGGCGGCGAATGAATACACCAGGACTCGTTTGTTTATGTTAATTGCCGGCGGCACAGCGATATTACTGGGGATACTTATTTCCTGGTTGATCACTTTCTTCATCACGCGCAGCATCACAAATCCCTTAAAAACAGCAGTGGGCGTCGCCGAACAGATCGCGGCACGGAATTTGAGAGTCAATGTGCCTGCAAATGAGAGCCGGAGTGAAATAGGTTTTCTGATTCAATCATTCCACAAGATGGTGGAGAATTTAAGGGAGGAAATCAGGCAGATTATGGAGGGGGTAAGCGTTCTGGCTTCCTCCGCCACCGAGATATCAGTCTCAACCGTTCAGTTTGCTTCCAGCGCGGCGGAATCCGCGGCTTCGGTTAGTGAGACAACTGCAACTATGGAAGAAGTGAGACAGATAGTTCAGGCTTCCAGTCAAAAAGCCAAATATATTTCGGAGATTGCCCAAAAAGCAATGCAGGTTTCACAAAATGGTCAGGAGTCGGTCAATGAGACGATCAAGAGAATGGATCTGATTCAAGAACAGATGGCCTCTATCGCTGAGAGTATTGTGCAACTCAGTGAACAGAGCCAGGCTATAGGGGAACTAATTTCCATAGTTGACGACGTGGCGGAACAGTCAAACCTTTTGGCGGTCAACGCCTCGATTGAGGCGGCCAAGGCAGAGGAACACGGGCAGGGGTTTGCCGTGGTGGCCCATGAAATCAAGAGCCTGGCGGAACAATCGAAGCAGGCGACAGCCCAGGTGCGGAGAATCTTGAACGACATTCAAAAAGCCACCAGCGCGGCGGTAATGGCTACGGAACAAGGGAGCAAAGCGGTGGATGCCGGTGTAAAACAATCCACTGAAGCGAGCGGGTCGATCAAGACTATGGCAAATACAATTTCGGAAGCAACGCATGCGGTAACACAAATTGCGGTAACCGCCCAGCAGCAGTTAACCGGAATTGATCAGGTGGCTTTAGCGATGAATAATATCGAGCAAGCAAGCAATCAGAACGTTGACAGCGCGAGACAGCTGGAAACAGCAGCGCTCAAATTGGACGAACTGGGACGGAGGCTGAAGGAGTTGGTTGAGCAGTATCAGGTTTAAAGAATCGGGGGAACCACATGCCCATGCAAGAAAATAAAAAAGAAACCGACTTGCTTAAAAGACTTCGGTCACTGTTTAAAATTGAAGCAGAAGAGCGTCTTAAAGCAATGTCCGCCGGATTGCTTGAATTAGAGAAAGCAGCGTCTGTTGAAAAGCAAACGGTGTTTGTCGAAGCTGTTTTCCGGGAGGCGCACAGTTTAAAAGGCGCGGCGCGGGCCGTCAACATGACGGATATTGAAACGATTTGCCAGTCACTGGAGAGTGTTCTGGCTATTTTGAAGCGCAAGGAGATTAACCCGTCGCCTGAACTTTTTGACAAGCTCCATAATGCAGTCGACACGATAAACAAGCTGCTTTATACTGCCGCAGGAGGACAAGTCCCAATAACAAAACTCATTCAACAGTTAGCCGGCCTGGAGACCGGCAGGCAGACAAGCGGCACAACAACTGAGGAACCAATACCACAATTGCAAATAAGCTTCCCGGCGGCTCCGCCGGGTCACGACACCGGGATCGGCACCGCCGGTCAAGATGCTCCAAATCTTGGAGAAAAGCCTGCCGTATCAGAAACGGTGAGGATTTCCACGGAAAAGTTGGACTCCCTTTTGCGGCAAGCCGAGGAAATGCTGTCAATAAAACTGGCACTGGACCGGTATGTCACCGACTTGCAGGATCTTCAGGATATGCTTGGCCGCTGGGATAAGGAATGTGCGAAAAATCATCAAGCTATACGAACTGGTAAAGATAACTTGCAGTTTGCCAGACTTTTGGAGTTTCTTGATTGGAATCATAATTGTGTTAAATTAATGGAAAGCAAAGTAAATACGCTGATAAAATTAACGGAAAACGATCGCCGTTCGATTGGCGGAAACGTGGATAATTTCCAAAAAAATATAAGAAAAGCACTGATGCTTCCCTTTTCCTCGCTTCTGGCAACTTTCCCCAAAATGATTCGCGACCTGTCCAGGGTTCAAAACAAGGAAGTGGAGTTGATTTTGCAGGGAAGTGAGAAAGAAATCGACAAACGCATCCTCGAAGATATGAAGGATCCCTTTATCCATTTATTGCGGAATTGTGTTGATCACGGAATAGAGACACCGGCAGAGCGGGAAAAAAACAAAAAACCGCGGTGCGGGAAAGTTACCGTGACTATTTCACAGATAACCGGCCACAAGGTTGAGATCCTTGTTTCTGATGACGGAACTGGAATTAATTTGGATAAAGTTAAAGAATCTGCTGTAAAGAAGGGGATATTGTCTGAAAAAGATTATAATAAACTCAGCAAGCAAGAAGCGCTGGAGCTGATATTTCAGTCGGAAGTATCTACAAGTCCGATAATTACCGATATCTCAGGCAGAGGACTCGGACTTGCCATTGTACGAGAGAAGGTGGAAAAGCTTGGCGGAATAATCTCAGTGGAAACCGGGCCTCAAACCGGGTCATCTTTCCGCATCATTATTCCGGTGACCCTGGCTACTTTCAGGGGGATTCTCGTTAGAGCGGCTGAGCAGTTGTTTGTAATACCTTCAACTAACGTGGAAAGAGTTACGAGAATCAGACAAGAGGAGATAAAAACAGCCGAAGACAAGGAGTTCGTATCCCTGAAGGGTTGCGCCGTTTCCTTCGTCAGGCTTGCTGATGTATTGGAGCTTGCCCGGCAAGATAATAAAGATAAGAGTTCAGGATATATCCTGGTGCTGCTTCTTGGCACTGCTGAAAAGCGGATTGCCTTCGCTGTTGACGAAATTGTGTGTGAGCAGGAGGTGCTGGTCAAAAGCCTCGGCAAGCAGCTTTCCCGGGTGAGGAATGTCAGCGGCGCCACTGTCCTTGGCTCCGGAAGGGTAGTTCCTATTCTAAATATTCCAGATTTACTGAAATCAACGCTAAAGATTAATACCTCCGCTGGAACTGTCTCGGCAGCCGAAACATTGAGCGCAAATAAAAAATTAGTTTTAGTCGTGGAAGATTCAATTACTTCAAGAATGTTATTAAAAAATATTTTGGAGGCATCCGGGTACAGTGTCAAAACCGCCGTTGATGGTATTGAGGCGTTAACTGCGCTGAAAACGGAGGATTTTGATTTGGTTGTGTCAGATGTTGAAATGCCGAGGATGAATGGGTTTGAGCTCACATCCAGGATGCGTGCGGATAAGAAATATGCGCGGCTGCCTGTTGTACTGGTGACTGGTCTTGATTCCCGGGAAGACCGGGAGCGCGGCATAGATGCGGGAGCTGACGCTTATATTGTGAAAAGTAGTTTCGACCATGGCAATTTATTAGAGGTCATTGATAAACTTATCTAACTAGTTGAGATACTATCCTTTTTGTTTTGTCATCTGGGAGGGAATGGTATGAACGACATCGATATTCTGATTGTGGAAGACAGTCTGACCCAGGCAGAGCAACTGAGATATACCCTTGAACAGTACGACTATCATGTAACAGTATCGTATAATGGTTTAGAAGCTATTGAAAATATTAAGAAAAGAAAACCGACAATAGTGATCAGTGATGTGGTCATGCCGGAAATGGATGGTTATGAACTCTGCCGGCAGATCAAGTCTGATGAAAGATTTAAGGACATTCCAGTTATACTTTTGACATCACTGTCGGAACCTGTTGATGTTATCAACGGGCTAAAGTGCGGCACAAGTAACTTTATTATTAAGCCTTACAACGAGCAATTTCTTCTCTCCCGCATCCGCCACATCCTGGCAAACATGGAACTGAGAAAAAACGGGATTGCGGCGGAAATGGGCATCGAGGTTTTTTTCGCTGGCCAAAAGCATTATCTTAACTCAGAACGTATCCAGATTTTGGACTTGCTTCTTTCCACATTTGAAAATGCCGTTCAAAAAAACATTGAACTTGAACAATCAAACAAAGAATTGACAAAGGCGCTTGAAACCATAAAGATTCTGGAAGCTGATTACCGCGCGCTCCTCGAGAGGAATGCCGACGCCATGGTTGTCGTGGATACTGAAGGAGTGATTCGTTATCTCAATCCGGCTGCGGAAATTCTTCTGGGTCGCAATAAGGAAGAACTGCTGGGTGAATTGTTTGATTTTCCTGTTATGGCTGGTGAAACAAAAGAGGTTAACATCACCCGCAAGGATGGAGTTGAGCTTATCGCTGAGGTGCGTGTGGCTGATACGAATTGGGAAGGCAACAGCGCCCTCATTGCAACACTGCGGGATGTTACTGATAATGTGCAGTTAAGAGAAAAATTGATCAGTATGTCCCTTACCGATGAACTTACCGGCCTATGCAACAGGCGTGGATTTTTAACCCTCGCCCAACAGCAGTTGGCATTAGCCAGCCGCACCAAAAGGGAAGTATTGCTGCTATATGGAGATTTGGATAACCTGAAGTGGATCAATGATAATTTAGGCCATCACGAAGGTGACCGCGCGTTAATCGAGACCGCCAATATTTTAAAAAACACTTTCCGGGATTCTGACATCATTGGTCGCATAGGTGGAGATGAGTTTGCTATTCTTATGCTCGAAGTACCTGTGTCCAGCGCTGAAGCGCTGATAGCACGTCTGCGTGAGAAGCTGGATGTCCGCAACGCTCATAAAAATTACTACAAGCTGTCAATCAGTGTTGGGATAACGCATTATGATCCGGAATCAAACTACACTATTGAGCAAATGTTAGTCGAGGCTGATAAATCGATGTATGAGCAGAAACGTGATAAGAGGCATTAGCAGTAGTGGATTGCGGGATGCCATTAACCGCTGCCATAAGCCATGGCCAGGCCCTGCATGGCAAACTAACCATCGGCAGTGATGTATGGATTCGTTTCAGCCAGGACAAAGTCCACCTTATCGAAGATAAGCACATTTCCTAATCCTGCTTTTCTCTTAAAAAAATTATTAACCAATATTCACCTACTTTAATCTGCGTTTAATACGGAAAAAATAAAAAAAAATTGCTAAAACGGAAATTGGTAAATAGTCATACAATAAATAAAAGGAGTCAGGAGACAGAATGAGAAAAGATTTATCATCTGGAAATATTCTGTATTTACGACTGCTGAATTCCTAGTACCTGAATATAAGGAGGAAACTGGCCACGATTCCTTTAAAAGATAATATACCCTCCCGGGGTTTCCCGATAGTAAATATGCTATTGATTATTATTAATCTGGCAGTATTCGGGTATGAAGTATATTTGGGAAGGTATTTGGACGAGTTTATTTTTTCTCATGCGGTAATCCCGATCCAGCTTTCATCTGTAGGTATGACCGCAGATCAATTGGTGAGGCTTACTACGGCCATGTTTTTACATGGAGGTTGGTTTCATGTATTGAGCAACATGCTCTATTTATGGATTTTCGGGGATAATGTTGAAGATCGCATGGGACATTTCCGTTACCTGGTGTTTTACCTTTTGACAGGTTATATTGCCACCATAGCCCACATTTTTTACTACCCGTTTTCGAATTCGCCATTGATTGGCGCCAGCGGGGCGATCGCGGGAATTCTTGGGGCTTATTTGATTCTATATCCGCGGGCTAAAGTGCTTACCTTAGTCTTTCTGTTTATATTTATTCAAATCATACCTATCCCGGCGGTAATATTCCTGGGACTTTGGTTCGTCCTGCAAATCCTCAGCGGCGTTGCCGGCTTAACGGATCAGACCGCCCAGGGTGTCGCTTTCTGGGCGCATATCGGCGGGTTTATTGCCGGAATACTGCTTGTAAAGCTTTTTTCCCGGAGTAAAGATAGGGATTATGTTAATTATTAGGACTTCAGCAATAAACAAGCAAGAAAACCACTCTGATTTTTGGAGGGTTTCCTGCTTGTTTATTACGTGCTATTTATTGTTAAAAGGAATTGCTGATCATCGTCTAGAAATATATTGATTAAAATCAATGGTTTTATATAAGCTGCATATTAAGGGACGGTGATTATTCATGATCCGGTTCCAATGTGATTGCGGAAATGATGACGACCAGGGAGGCTTCGATGTCTACGTGTCACAAATTGACTTGTGTGATGTGCTTACTGTCATATGCAGACAGTGCGGCTGTACGAAAGTGGAATTTGTGGCGAGCAACAGAGATACAATAACTTTATTTGATTGATATTGGGTAAACATATTTATCGCCTGTTGAACGTAGCTGTATGGTAATCCCCGGAATATAATGTATTAAATTTATATACGGGGGTAAGGATATTGGGATGATATTATTTGTACACGGCATGGGCTTCAGCAGCGATAGAGATTATTGGAAGGATTGGGCGGTTCCTCTTCAGAATGAACTGGCGAAACAGAGCCTGGCATTAAAGGATGAGCAGTTTGGCGGAGTTTATTACTATGATCTTGTTCCCGGCCCCAAATATGGTAAGGGGCAAACCGAAGGCGTGCTGCAAATTCAAATAATGGGTTTAAAAAAGCGAGCGGAAGAAGAACTAGGTTCACTTCGCTCGCCTTACGCCAAAGAGACAGGCGCAATCCGTAAGCTTTCAGACTCAATCGTAGACAGTTTCGGAGATATTTTCGCTTATCTGTACTGGGATAAAACTTATCAGGAAGTTAATAAACGTCTATACGAGGCAATTGACCAAAGTAATGAGCCTGTGCACTTAGTCGGCTACAGCTTGGGTTCGATTGTCAGTTTTTGCGCCCTCGTGGAGAATCCGGCTGCCGCGCGGCAGGTAAGCCATCTGCTGCTGCTTGGCAGCCCGCTTTTCTGGTTTAAACAGGGAGTGGCAAGACACGTTGATCTAGAATCAAGACCGGCAGTTGGACGCTTTACCAATATCGCCGGAGTTATGGATATAGCTTGGCCGCAAATGGTGCCGAAAATACTTCCAGGTCTTGACAGAAATATTGATTTTATAATAAATCCCTTTAATCCGATAAAAGGCCACCAGGAGTATTTCCACAGGGAGGAAGGCTTGCAGGCGATTGCGTCTGAAGTAGTAAAGGGATGGAGCTAATTATATGCGACACGGATGAGATACGCCGCCTAGTAAAAACAGGCGGTTTTCTTTATTGTCTGGAAAAATGCTCCGCTTTTTTATGATATAATTATTAAAAAAAATGCATGGTTTTCCGGCAAGCAGTTAAGGTTAATAAAAGCTTAGCCGTTCCAGCAAGTAAGTTATGTCGTAAAGAGGGTGTTCTTTTGAGTGTTGTGATCCTTGCTTTAGAAACATCTTGCGATGATACATCGGCGGCGGTGGTAGTTGACGGTACAGAGATACTGTCGAATATAATTTCATCTCAGGTGGATGTGCACGGTAAGTTTGGCGGAGTGGTACCTGAAGAGGCTTCCCGTAAACACCTGGAACTGATTAACCACGTGATCTCTGAAGCGTTGTCAATGGCCGGACTTGGCTTCAAGGAACTGGATGCAGTTGCGGTAACATATGGACCAGGTCTGGTTGGCGCGCTTCTTGTAGGAGTGTCGGCCGCAAAAGCCATCGCTTACGGGCTGGATCTGCCTTTGATTGGCATTAATCATATCGAAGGACATATTTATGCAAACTTTCTGTCCGAGCCCAATGTTGCTTTTCCCCTGATCTGTTTGGTTGTTTCAGGAGGTCATACCGACTTGGTAATGATTAAGAAACATGGTTATTATCAAGTTGCAGGAAGGACACGGGATGACGCGGCGGGTGAGGCATTCGACAAGGTAGCGCGAGCTTTGGGACTCGGTTATCCGGGGGGACCTTTAATTGACCGCCTGGCCAGGGGAGGTAAGCCCGACGCGATTGCTTTCCCCAAAGCCTATTTGGAAGAAGGTAGTTTTGATTTCAGCTTTAGCGGTTTGAAGTCAGCGGTAATTAATTATATACACCGGGAGGAGCAAAACGGTGAAGAGGTGAATAGAGCGGATCTGGCTGCCGCTTTTCAAAAGGCGGTGACAGATGTATTAATTGATAAAACATTGGATGCAGCCCAAAAAGCAGGAGTGTCCACTGTTCTTCTGGCCGGAGGAGTGGCCGCGAATACCCGGCTGCGGACGGATTTGACCGGTAAGGCCGCTAAAATAAACCGCCGGGTAATCTGTCCGCCGCCGGTGCTGTGTACCGACAACGCGGCAATGATTGCCGCGGCGGCCTATTATAAATATCTAAGAAGTGCTTTCGCCCCTTTGACTTTAAACGCAGTTCCTGATTTAAAACTTGGCGAGGAAAGGTACGAAGGTAATTTTAGAGGTAAAATTATGTAAAGAATTAATAATTTTACTATTTTGTATTTTTGTTATATATTTTACCAGGAAAATAGTTATGTTAATTAATAATGCTGTGGATAATGTGCATAAGTCTGTTAATAACTTGTAAATAAAGGGGTTGCCCTGTGGGAAATCAGTTTGAGATATGAATGAAAACCAAGTTGAAAATTATATATTGCATGGGGCCGTAAACGGCAATATCTTACCTCTAACATCAATGTGCAATATGCACTGTATATTTTGCTCACACAGCCAAAACCCGTCATGTGTGAGAGTCTACCGTATCGCGCCCCGCAGCGCGGCGGAGGTCGAAAGAACACTATCATTTATGGATCGGGCTTATCCGGTGGTAATCGGCGAATCGGTTACCAGGGTTATTGAGGGAGAACCATTTACCCATCCAGGCATAGAAGATATTCTGCAACTGGTCCGTGACAGGTTTACCGGTACGACAATACAGATCACTACCAACGGCAGTCTGCTGGATGAGAGTATGGTAAAGATGTTGAAAACACTGGGCAAAGTTGTGATCAACCTTTCTTTGAACAGCGCCACTGAAGCAGGCCGTGCGTTATTAATGGGTGATAAAAATGCTCTCAGCTCAATAAAATGCCCGATTTTGTTGCAAGAACACAAAGTTCCTTTTCATGGCAGTGTTGTGGCCATGCCTCATTTGGTCGGGTGGCAGGATGTCTGCAAAACAATAAAATATCTATCCGAATGCGGCGCTCAAACCATTAGAATATTACTGCCCGGTTATTCCAAGCTGGCGCCTGCTGCTTTACAGTTTGGGCCTTCTGTTTTGCCTGAATTGCGTTTATTGGTAACACGGCTGAGGAAAGAATTATCCACTCCCTTAATCTGCGAACCCCCGTCAATCCAAGATCTGGAGCCGCGTATCGCCGGAGTAATCGACGGTACACCCGCCGGGCGGGCAGATATTAGACCGGGCGATTTAATTGTTTCTGTAAACAAAGTTAGACCTTTAACCCGCGTGCAGGCATTTAATGAAATTTATAAAACAGCTTCACCGGTGCTAAAAATAAAAAGAGGAGATGAACAGAAATATGTCCGGTTAGATAAAAATTCGCGTGAACGTTCTGGTCTGGTGATGGATTATGATATAGACCCGGATCTAATAAAGGATATCAACCGGGTGATCCGACGCCGGCGGGTGTCGAAGGCGCTTGTCCTCACTTCTGAACTTGCCGGACCGGTGATTAATATGGCGCTGAAGCAATTTTATCAAGGAGCCGCGGAAATCCGGGTAGTAATAGTGCGCAACAGGTTTTTTGGAGGCTCAATTAAAGCAGCCGGTCTGCTAACTATAAAAGATTTTCAAATCGCCCTGGCGGATTTCTTCAATGAGCATCCGGGATGGCAGCCGGAGCTGGTTCTTTTGCCGGGATTGGCATTCGACCACCAGGGCAGGGACCTTACAGATCTTTCATATATGGATTTAGGAGAAAAGTACGGCACGGTCATCGATATATTATAAGTCTTTTAGCAAAGAAAACATGACGGGGTGGGGGAGTGTCCAAAAGCGCGTTAAGGAAAGCAGTGCTCCAGGAGAGGATGGCTTTAAGTTCTGCTGAAGTGACAGAGAACAGCAAGCTTATTATAAATAAAGTAATGGCAATGAAAGAGTACTATCGGGCAAAAACTGTAATGATGTACTTGGATTTTCGCAACGAAGTGCGAACAGGAACCCTAGTGTCGCGGTCTATGGACGACGGTAAGCGGGTTGTTGTTCCTGCTACCGAAAAAAAAGACAGCGTGTTGATACCTTCTTTAATTGTGGACTACCCCGGCGACCTCCAGCCCGGCAACTGGGGTATTCTGGAGCCTAAACCGCATTGCCTGCGGCCGGTTGAACCGGGCGATATTGATTTAGTATTTGTGCCTGGAGTCGCTTTTGATCTCCGGGGCAACCGTTTAGGCTACGGCGGCGGTTATTATGACCGCTTTTTAGCCAAACTTAGTTCCCGCTCGGTTTTTATCGCCCTGGCCTTCGAGATGCAAGTGCGGCGATATGTATATCCTGCCGTTCATGATATAGCGATGCACTACCTGGTTACAGAAAAAAGGCTAATCAAAATTTTGCCGCGGGAGAAATGAGCTTATCGCACCAATTAATGGTTGGCCTAAAAAAAATGACAATTTGAAAAGGGTTATTTAATTATTTGGCGAAATATGAATTATTTAAGGTTATGAACGAGTATACCAGGTCTATGAGCCTGGTATTATACATGAGATAGGGGTATACTTAATGATAACAATTAAATTATTAAAAAATCAGACAATCTTTACAGCAGCCAGATTATTTATTTTTTGCTTAGTGACGGTTATATGCTATTTCGCTTGGCCGGGCTCAGACGTTTCACACGAAGCCAGCGCGCAGGCAAAGCAGTCCGTGCCTGCAGACCAGCGGGTGGCGGTATTATTTTTTCACGCGGTTGGTGAAGAACCGTCTAATCCGAACACGATGCCTCTGAAAGATCTGGAGGAAACATTTCAGGCGCTGCAGGATAGTGATTACCATCCGATCAGCTTGGAACAATTTCATGCATTTATCGACGGACAGGCTGAAGTGCCCCAACGGGCGGTTTTACTTACATTCGATGACGGGTACAGCGATGTCTACAGTATGATTTTCCCGCTGACAAAGCGTTACAACTACCCCGCTGTGTCGTTTGCCGTCACAAAGTGGTTCGACCGGTACCCGAGACCGGAGAAAAGCCGCGAACACCTGAGTGTAGAAGAAGCGAAGGAGTTGTTAAGCTCAGGCCTGTGGCAGATTGGCGGCCACAGCTATGACGGACACCGTTTGATTCGGGGGGCACATAATCAAGAAGGCGCTTATTTAACAACCCGCAGCTTGATGGAAAGAGATTTTCGTTTGGAATCTGAAGCGGAATACCGGGCCAGGGTTTGGCAGGATATTAATCTAAACACCATGGCCTTAAAACTGGCCGGCGTGAGCGAGCCGAAGGATTTCGCCTTTCCTTACGGCGCCTATAACGAAGACCTGGTTAAATTGCTCAATGAGGCCGGCTATACCTACCTTTTTACAAATAATCAAGGTCTGAACGGACCGGGCGAGGACCCTTCATGCATTCGTCGAATCGGCGCCGGTCGCTGCGCCAAAGAAACTATAGCTATTTTGGAAAAATACTTCGCGCAGGGCAATAATTAAAAATATTGTTTAACATTCGCTAATTAAGCGGGGATGATGGTAATCGAACGGAATACATTGCGCCAGCTCCTGGAAGACGTAAAAAACGGCACCGTTAGTGTGGATGCCGCATTAACCAAAATGAAAGACTTGCCTTTTGAAGATCTCGGCTTCGCGGTGATTGACCACCATCGAACCCTGCGCAAGGGTTTTCCGGAAGTGATTTTCTGTCAGGGAAAGACAATTGAGCATATTGTCCAGATATTTTCCAGGCTTGGCGCGGGAAATAAAAACATCCTGGGAACCAGGGCTTCAAGGGAAGTATATTTATCTGTGCGGGAAATATATCCTGCGGCTGTATACAACGAGTTAGCCAGGACGATAGTGGTTAGTCACGGTGAGAATCCAAATAAAACAGGCAACGTCCTGGTTTTGAGCGCGGGTACTGCTGATTTGCCTGTGGCGGAGGAAGCTGCCGTAACCGCCGAGGTGATGGGGAGTCATGTCAGGAAAGCATATGACATCGGGGTGGCAGGACTCCACCGCTTGTTGGATAAGCTGGAATTAATACGTTGGGCGCATGTAATTATTGTCGCAGCCGGTATGGAAGGGGCACTCCCCAGCGTGATCGGCGGGCTG
>JGI12104J13512_1000034_pt1 | contig 137630 bp, 117 predicted proteins | sample TerdegcTABiofilm_FD_13512 | JGI IMG/M metagenome (IMG submission 13512)
TAAATATACCTTATTTTGTCTATTCGACTACTCCATCAAATTATAGTTCAATATCGGTAAATCTTCAAAATTTAGCTAAGATTATCAATAAAACAAAAGAATTTGAAAAACTTAAATCTGAAATGATTGATCCATATGCCGACAAAATACTAAAATTCAAGGATAAGTTTTCTGGTAAATCTATACTTTTCGTAGTATGGGCAGATAAAAATATTACCTGTGCCGGTGATGACTCTTACTTATCTTATTTCGCAGAATATTTTGGCTTCGTAAATTGTATAAAAGAAAAAGGATGGATAAATATATCTTTTGAAAGATTGCTTCTTCTTAATCCAAATTATATTATTGTTGCTTCATCATTTATAGATAAACAATTTTTTTCAAATACTCTTTTTAAGAATATTAATGCTGTTGTAAATAACAATATATATTATTTTAATGAAAAAGATGAGGATGTAATATTACAACCTTCTTTCGATTTATGGATTGGATTTTACGAGATTCTTAAAAGGTTTTATTAAAATTTGTTAATTTGGAAGATTAGTCAAAATAAAAACAATTTTAAATTTAATAGATTACATTTAATAAATCAAATTTAATGGATCCAATTATCTTATATATAAATCTCTCTTTTTTTACCATCTATCAATGGCGAGATTATTCCTTCTTCTTCCATCTGTTCTACAATTCTTGCTGCTCTATTATAGCCTATTTTTAACCTTCTTTGTAAATATGATGCAGAGACTTTTCTTTCTTTTTTAATAATCTCAACGGCTTGAGGATAAAGTGGATCATCTGTTAAAAACTCATCATTATAACCATTTTCTTCCTTTTTTACATCTGCAAAAAGTTCATTAATAGCTTTTCTTTCTGTTTTGTAGGTTTGTGAAATCTTTTTTACAAGTTCTCTAACTTCATTTGTAGAAATAAAAGCCCCCTGGATTCGTACGGGTGGGAGTCCAGCAAAAGAAAAAAGCATATCACCATTTCCAAGTAAAGATTCTGCACCATTAGTATCTAATATTATCCTTGAGTCTGTTTTTGAAAATGTCTGAAAGGCTATTCTAGAAGGAAGATTGGATTTTATAACCCCAGTTACTACTTCTGCAGAAGGTCTTTGAGTTGCGAATATAAGATGAATTCCGACTGCCCTTGCCATTGCAGAAAGATGGATTAAAGAATCTTCTATTATTTTTTGAGATGTCTGCATGAGTGCATAAAACTCATCTATTATTAACACTAGGTAAGGTAATCTTTCATCCATACTTTGATTGAAATCTTCTATTGATCTAAAGCCGTTGTCCTTAAGTATAGCATATCTATTTTCCATCTCAGCAACAAGCCACTTTAAAGCAGCGGAGGCATCTTCTGGAAATATAATTATCTCATCAGTAAGAAGGTGAGGTAGATCATTATACAAAGAAAGTTCTACTCTTTTTGGATCTATCAAAAGAAGTCTAACCTTTTCTGGGGGATTTGCTATGACAAGTGATGCGATCAAAGTATTTATGCATACAGATTTACCTGAACCAGTTCGACCTGCTATTAAAAGATGAGGAGACTTCGAAATATCTGTTACTTGAATTTTGCCTTCGATATCTTTGCCTAATATAAATGGTAAATGCATATTTGAGTTTTTAAATTCTTCCGTTTTTGCAAGATCCGTAAAATAAACGATCTGCTTAATCTCATTTGGTATCTCTATCCCAACCGCTTTTTTACCTGGAATTGGAGCTAAAATTCTTATTTTTTCAGCAGATAAATTATATGTTATATTTTTTTCAAGATTTATTAATTTCCCAAGATTGATCTTTTCGTCGATTTCAAGTTCAAACCTTGTAACTACGGGTCCTTTTATATAATTCAANANNTTNGATTCTATACCAAAGTCCCTTAAAGTTTTTAATATTATCCTTCCCTTCTCCTCAATGACTTTTATATCATCTTCATTACTGACAAAATGCGGATGTATGGATTCTGGTATAAATTGATCAATTGAAAATTTATCGGATTTCTCATATAATAATTCAGAATTATCAATATTTTTGGGTTCCTTTTTAGATATATTGTTTATCTCTTCATATTTTTCATCTGAAAATTCAGAATTTTTACATTCTATTTCTTCAACATCTTCAACATACTTATTTTTATCTTCTTCATTTTCATATATTTCATTTGCCAATTCAAGATTTAAAATATCATTAGATTCATCATATTTATTCTCATTATTTTTATATTGAGTTTCTTCTTCGATGCGAGATTCTTCATCTATTGATTTAACAATATCATTGTGGTCCTCTGGTATAAAAGGCTTTATATCTATTTCTGGAAGATTTAAACTTTTTACAATATTTCCCTTTTTCCTATTTTCTGTCATATTACCAACAAAATTTTGTACAAATTTATTTGCATAAGATATATTGTTATCTGTCGATTTTTCAATAGTAATAGAATCTTTTATGAGATTGAAATAAAAAATTAAAGATAATAAAAAATACAAGAAAAAGAAAATTATTAATAGAATATATAAAACAAAGAAAGCTACTTCATTCTCCATTAAAGTAACTATCTGTTTGTTTATAAAAAAGAAGTTTGAACCAAAAAATAACAGTTCCAATAAAGGTAAAAGTGCTGTAAAAAGGAAAAGAAAGGAAAATAATAAGTTTATGGTTTTTTTATCAATATAAGTGTCAAATTTTAATACAAAAAACCATATTGACTCAATTGCAAGCCAAGGGAAGATTCCTAAACTAATTAAAAGACTATTTTGAATTAGATACAAAAAAACTATCAAAAATGTACAAAAAGTTGATAATATATAATGAAAAATTTTTATATTAAATTTCATTATTTCCTCATAAAAAATTATTTACAATTTTCATATCCATTATAGTTTTTCGGTATGAAATTAAAAAGCTTCTTTTTTAAATCAATTACATTTTTATCTTTTATTCTTCTTGTTTTAAGTTTTTCTTGTTCAACTTTTAAGTATAAACTTCCTGAATTTACTGGACAAAATGATTCAAATTTTTTAAACCACTTATACCCAATTTTATCTAGTGATCCTAATGCTTCCATAAATGAAACTTTAAATTTTTGTTCTGTTTTTATAGATGAAAATGGGATCTTATATTCTTTGATAATTGAACTAAACAAATTAAACTTAAATAATACAGATTTCTGGTTTTACGAATTGTTTTTTTATGATTATTCCCCATTTCAAAAAAAGGAAACCAATTTAAATAACACAACCAATCAAAATGAATCTTCGAATAATACAACTAATACAAAAAATGAAAATATTGATGTCAAACCTATATCTATCAAAATGACTACAACTTCTATTAATCCTATGACTCCTCTTAAAATAAAAGATCAAACTTTAAGTTTTGGAAAAAACATCTTTTCATGGAAGGGAAATAGTATCAAATTTGAATTGCAAGATAAGAAAAATTCGATAAAAATCAATGCTCATTTATATCCAAAAAATAACTTCTCTTTGCTTGGATCACCTATGATTAAACAGTCTTTAGGGCAAATGTTTTTTTTCACTTCAGCTGATTTACCTGTTGAGTGTGAGTATACATTTTACTACGCTGAAAAAGAAAAAGTTAAAAGAAAACTAAAAAATGGTTTTGGCATTCTTTATAAAAGTTGGGGAATAAGCTCTGCATCTGAATATGAACTTCATTTCTTAAAATTTTCTAACTTTAATTTTAAGGATATCAAAATAAATCCCCCAGAAATATTATTAGATAAATCATATCTGTTTTTTTCTATTCCAAAAGCTTCTTTCTATTCCGCTTTAGAAATTTCAAAAGAGAATAACATACCTATATTTAACCTCGTAACGAATTTCTACCCTGAAAATGACTATAGATATTCTAAGATAATCCCAGATAAAAATAGAAGATATCCCTCTAACTTCTCTATCCTATTAAAAAATTTCCTCATTCGTTTTAACCCTATATATGAAAAATCTGTAGTTCAGTTTTTTACTCATGATAGCTGGTTTGGGATTACTCCAGTCTATGATTCTGCTGGAAGAGCAATCGGACTTGGTTTTTCAAATCTATATGAATATTCAAGAATGAAATAGACTTCTAATTATTTATTTTTACCTAAATTTTCATATAAAGCAAAATATCATTTCACTGGAAATAGTTTTCTAAATATTTACTTTTACCCCAAAAATTATTAATATTTTATATATAAATATATTCAATATAAAATAAAATTTAAAAAAAAGTGGGGAAAAATTATGGAATTTGAAAAAGTTATAGAATCTAGAAGATCGTACAGAGCATTAGAAAAAGTTGAAATCACAGAAAACATGATAGAACAACTTGCAAAAGCAGCTTCACTAGCCCCTTCTTGCTATAATAATCAGCCATGGGAATTTGTCTTTATAAGAAGCAAGGAAAAACTTGAGCAATTATTTGATGCTTATAGCAAAGGAAATGAATGGTGTAAACAAGCTAGTGCTGTTATTGTAGTAATTTCTAAAAAAGAGGATGATTGTGTAATAGAACAGAGGATGTACTATCAGTTCGACACTGGGATGGCTACATCAATGCTTTTACTTAAAGCCACAGAACTTGGTCTAGTAGCTCACCCTATAGCTGGTTTTAATCCTGCAAAAGTAAGAGCAATAATTAATCTTCCCTCTGACTATGAAATTATAACCTTATTAATCATTGGTAAAAAAAGCTTGGATTTATCTTCTTTGACAAAAACATGGCAAATAGAAAGTGAAATGCATCGTCCAGAAAGAAAGAAAATTCAGGAATTTTTCTTCATAGATAATTTTGGGAAATAATATTAATGTTTAACCTTTCTTTCAATGAATTTATGATTTCAGAAATCAATCTTTCATAGGATATACCATACATTGATGCTATCATAGGTAAATCAGAATGAGTTGGGTGAAGACCAGCGATAGGATTAATCTCTAAAAATTGAGCTACACCTTTTTCATCCAGTCTTATATCTACTCTAGAAGAATCTCTACAACCTAATAGTTTATGTACCTTTAAAGCTAGTTTGCATGCATCATCTGAATATTTATCATTTACAGGTACATACTTTACAACTTCTTCACAATTTTCCTTATTGTAATACGAATAGGCACCTTCTTCTGCATGATCCTTTAGTGTTATTTCCATTGCTCCTATTACTTTAGATTTTTCTCCTGTTCCTATGATTCCTACTGTAAATTCCCTACCACTTAGATATGGTTCAACAATCACAGGTTGTTTGTATTTAGAAAGTAAAAATTGAATTTGATTATTCAATTCCTTTTTATTTATTATTCTACTTTTACTTGAAATACCAATTCCAGTTCCACAAGCTATTGGCTTTACAAAAAGGGGATATGGAAGATTAATTTGTGAAATATCTTTTAAATTTTCAACAACTATAAAATCTGTTGTAGGAAGACCTGCACTTTTTACGATTCTCTTAGTCCATGCCTTATTTAATGCTACAGATAATGTTAGTGGATCTGAGAAGGTATATGGGATCTTATAAGCATCCAAAAGAGCTGGAATCTGGGCTTCTCTTCCATAACCATAAAGTCCCTCTGCAATGTTAAAGACAAAATCCCATCTTTTCCCTTTGCTGAGATTTAATACGAGATCTTCTAAATTACCTATTCTTTCAACTAAAAAACCAAATTTATGTAAGGTTTTTTCAATAGAATCTATAGTTTCTTCACTATCAAATTCTGCAATTTCCTCTTCACTAAAGCCCAATTTTAAATATTCATTTCTCAAATCATATGTCAAACCAACATTGACCTTATGTCCCCAAGGAACTCCATCTGATTCCAACTTATTTACCTCTTGTTCGAAAAGATGGTTAAATTATAAATATATTAAAATTTTTTCAATATTTTTTATAATTTTTCTTTTTATTTTTTCTATTTTCTTTCTATTTTATTTTGGTCAATTTTTCCCTAAATTATTATTTAAAATTAATAGATATTCTTTTACTTTTAATTAATTCTTGTTTATATTATAAGTGAAAAATATAAAAGTAAATTTTATAAAATTATTAAAAGGAGAGACTTATGATTAAACAAGAACTTTTAGATGCTATGAATGATCAAATCAACTATGAACTTGAATCATCTTATATTTATCTTTCTATGGCCGCTTATTTTGCTTCTATGAATCTTGATGGTATGGCTCATTGGATGAGAGTTCAAGCTCATGAAGAGATTATTCACGCAATGAAATTTTTTGATCATATAATTGATAGAGGTGAAAAGGTAATTCTTAAAGATGTTAAGCAATTAAAAACAAATTGGTCAAACCCAAAACAAGTATGGGATAATGCTTATGAGCATGAACAACTTATAACAAGCAGGATAAACAACCTCATGTCTATTGCAAGAAAGCTACAAGATTTTACAAGTGAACCGCTTTTACAGTGGTTTGTCAATGAACAGATAGAAGAAGAAGTAAATACTTCAAAAATATCACAACAAATGGCATTGATTAAGGAAGATTCTCAGGGACTTTTCATGTTGGATGCACAACTTGCTACAAGACCTTTTCCAGCTGGTTCTTGTTTTGACCCTACAGCTTATAATGTAGCAAATTAATTAGAACAATTAAAAAAAGAATGTATCTTTCTTAATGAAAATCATTAATATAAACAGATAACATAAAACAAATTTTTTATGCTTTATATATATTTTCCAAATTTTTTTGGTGTAAATAGTTCATACGGAAACATAAGATTGATAATCTATATATATTTGCCAAATCCTTTATCAATTTTTAATCCTTCTCCAAATAAGAATGCAGGTCTTCCTCTTAAAGCAACCGCATAAATTTGATTTTTAAATTCAAAATCATTAAATGGACTTATCTTCATCTTACTAAAGAGCATATTATTTTTAAAGATAAAACTTACATCTTTTTTAACAAGTACAAAATCTGCATCTGAACCTTCCAAAATGGCTCCTTTTTTAGGATAAAGATTATAATATTTTGCAGCGTTTTCGCTAGTTATTTCAATTATTCTTGAGATTGGTATTTTTCCTAAAAATTCGGAAAGTATGTATTGATATAAAGTTTGAACCCCAGAGATACCAGAATAGTCCTTTAAAAATGAACCAGTATTCTTTTCATTAATCATGCATGCTGCATGATCACTTGCAACAAATAGACATTGACCATTTTCAATGGACTTCCTCAGTGCATTTTTATCTTCTTCAGTCTTTACAGGAGGTGCTGTTTTTATCAATGAACCAAAATTATAAAAATCTTTATTTGTCCAATTTAAATAATGAGGAGCTGTCTCAAATGTGATATTACAAAATTTTCTTGCGTATTCTAAAAATCTAACTGCTTTTGCAGAAGATAGATGAACAATATGTATTCTATTTTGAACCTTTTCACAGATAGCAGCAGCATTTTGAACTGCGATAAGTTCGGCAATATCTGATCTACTTTCACAGTATATTTCTATCTCATCTTTTAATTTCTTACTTGCTTGAGACTTCGGATTTTTTATATCAGCGTCTACTTCATTGACAATATATATTTTATTAGATCTATCTTTCAAATATCCATCAATAGTCTCATAATCTTCTGCATGCAATAGTAGTGGTTTATTCACCTGTTTACATATATTTGCCGCCTTTAATAGTTGATAATTTGTAAGTCTTGGAAAATTTTCCATGCCAGAAATTAAGTATGCCTTAAAACCTTTAACATTGCATGAAACAAGATCTGAAATATTATTCTCGAAATCTTTATTTTCTATTGATTTACCACAGATTCCACCGAAAAAAGCATAGTCACAGTAAGAGAGATTAGAAACATAAGACAATTTTTCATTAAAATTTTTCCTTGAAGTAACTTCTGGAATAGATGTACAAGGCATATCTATAATAGTTGTAACCCCGCCTGCAATTGCCGATGAACTTGCAGTAGAAAAGTCTTCCCTGAAATCATAACCAGGAGTATCAAAATGAACATGTGGGTCTATTGCTCCAGGAAGTATAAGCATCCCTTTGCAATCAAAGATAGAGTTATCTTTACTAAACTTTTTTTGCTTTTCAAAATCAGCCTTAAAAAACTCTTCAATATCAATAAGATTAAATTTATCAATTTTACTTAAATCATTTTTAATTTCTGAATTATCAATGGAAATTGAATTTGCAATTATATTTGAGTCAAAAAAATTATTTAATTCTTTTAATAGCCTATCAATTGAAAACTTCTCGTCACAATAAGTTTTTATCTTCGAAAAAACACCTTTTTCAAAATCTATAGAAATGATAGCAAAATCTTGCTTAAAAATACAATTTACAAGATATATCATTTTTACTCTTTAATTTTTATAGAAAAACTCTTTAATTTTCATAAAAAATTTTTATTATAGTTTTTATAACAAAAATTTCGCTTAATTTTTCTTTCATTAAAATTTTCTTTTTACTTCAATCAATCTACTATTTATTATTCTTAATCAAACCCAAAATGATATCTGGTAAAAATGGAGAAGTATATAGCCTAATCCCTGTAGCATAGGCAAATGCATTTGCGATTGCTGGAATTGGTCCATTGATATTTATTTCAGAAACAGATTTTGCTCCATATGGACCAGTTTCCTCATAGGAAGGTATTAATATCACTTTGATAGGTGGAATATCCATGGTATTAAATATCTTATATCTATTGAAAGATGGATTAAGCATTCTTCCATTTTTAAAATAGTACTTTTCTGTTAAGGCATAACTTATTCCATTGACTATAGCTCCTTCACACTGTCCTTCAGTAAGAGCAACATTTATAGGAGTTCCACAATCAACAGTTGCAAGATAAGATAAAACCTTTATTTTACCTGTAAAAGTATCGACTTCAATTTCAGCAAAATGAACTGCAAAAGGAGGTGGTGAAAGTTTACAATACTCGGAACTTACTGCCTGTATTTGGAATTGCTCATGTTGATACATAGCATATCTAACTATATCTGCATAAGATACCTTATTTTCTCCATTATATGCATATTCATTTTCTAGTTTTATATTTTCTTCATCAATCTTTAAGATTTTTGAGGCAACTTCGATGATCTGCTTTCTTACCTTTTTTGCTGCGGACAAAACAGCATTTCCAGAAAGGTAGGTTGTTGAAGAAGCATAAGCCCCAGTGTCAAATGGAGTTACATCTGTATCTGCTGCAATTACATGAACCTTACTTACTGGAATATCTAAAGTTTCAGCAACAATCTGAGCAAAAATAGTATCTGCCCCCGTTCCTATATCTGTCGCACCAGTCATAAGAATAGCAGAACCATCATCCTGCATTTTAAGATAACAGGAAGCCATATCAACCATTGGTATAGCTGATCCCTGCATTAAAACGGCAAGACCTACTCCTCTTTTATATCTTTTTTCACTCGATCTCTCATCTTTATAAACTAATCTTTTTGATTTCCAATCAAAGATTTCAGCACCTTTAATAAGACACTTTTTTAGATTATTTGCTTTTACAACCTGTTCCACCCCTTCGGTTCCCTCACCGAGAGCTTTAAATATTGGTGAAGTTTCATTTTCATCTATTGCCCATTTATGAAAATATTCAACAGGGTCAATACCTAGTCCTTCTAAAATTTCGTCGACAAAGCAATTCAAAGCAAACTGTCCTTGAGTAGCACCATAACCTCTGTATGCACCACCAACAACAACATTAGAATATAAAGATTTACCAATGAATCGAACATTATCAATTTTATTTAATATTGGTAAAGTCTTGGAACCGACATTTGTCAAAACAGTTAAAGCATGAGGTCCATAAGCACCAGCATTTTCAATAGCTGTCATAGAGAGCGCATTTATTTTACCATCTTTTTCATAACCTGCTTCCATTATAAGTTGATATTGGTGTCTTGTTCTTGTTCCAACAAAAACTTCTGCCCTAGAAAGTCTTATTTTTACTGGATATTTTAAAACATAAGCTGCATAAGCAACATAAGGTTCAAGTATCACTTCCTGCTTGGAACCAAATCCTCCGCCAAGCCTTGGTTTAATAACCCTAATCTTATTTGCCTCAATACCAGTGACCATAGAAGTAATTCTTCTTGCGTGAAATGGAACCTGTGTCGTAGAAACAATTGTAAGTCTTCCTCTCTGATCAAAATATGCAATTGCAGCATGAGGTTCTATTGCACAGTGGTGGGCTATATGATTTCCATAGATTCTAGAAATTTTAATCTGGCTTTTTTGGTAATTTTCCTTAAAGTTCCCAGCCTCGACCTCAACAAAAGCAGCAAGATTCTTATTTGGCTCGTATCTAACAGGAATTTTTGCAAAAGATCCATCCTTGTCATGAACTATAATATCTGAATTTTCCGCATTGACAAAATCAAANAGAGNCTTTTTCTCTTCATATTTAACTATCAACTTTGAGGCAGCAATTTCGGCTGCTTCAAGTGTTTCTGCTATTACCAATGCAACAGGTTCACCAGCAAACCTTACATACTCTGAAAACATTCTACAATCATATGGAGATGGTTCGGGATAGCCTTGTCCTGCACTTGTATATAAAGTTGATGGAGTATTTTTATGCCAAAAAATTTCCTTTACACCTTCCATGTTTTTTATTTGTTCAATATTTTCGATACTTAAAATTTTAGCATAGGGATGAGGACTTCTAACAAAAACCCCATGATAACAATCAATATCTATATCATCAGTAAACACTTCATCACCAGAAGCAAGTGCTTTCCCATCAATCTTTTCAATCGATTTTTCAATATATTTAAATCCCATAAAAACCTCTCAATTATTTTTATCCTTATTTTTTATCCACTTTATTCTATTTACTATATTTAATTTTTTCGTTCTTCAAATAACTCTTTTATGTCATTCATTTTATCTAACTTTTTTTATTTGTTTTTTATTAGTTTTTTATTTATTTTTCTCTTTATTCCTTTTATTCTTTTTGATTAGCCTTTTGTATTTCTCATATAATCCGCAGCAAGTTTAACTGCTTCTATAATCTTTACATAACCCGTNCATCTACAAAGATTCCCNCTTAGTGCTTCTTTTATCTCCTCTTCGTTTGGTTGCATATTTTTNGTAAGTAGTTCATAAGTAGCAATAACCATTCCTGGAGTACAAAANCCACATTGAACAGCACCTGCATCGACAAATGCTTTTTGTATTGGATGAGGATCATTTGTATCACCAAGTCCATTTGATGTTATGACTTTTGAGTTTTCACAACTTGCTGCAAAAACCTGGCAAGAATTTGTCGCTTTGCCATCAAGAAGAACTAAACATGAACCGCAAGATCCCTCTTCACATCCACACTTTACATCCTTATATCCTATTCTTCGTAAAAAATTAAGTAAAGTCTCAGTTGCACTAGTATTTGCTTGTATCTCTTCTCCATTGATATTTAAAGATATTTTTATATTTAATTTATCTTCAAGTCTTTTTTTATAATTCTTCTTTTTACCAAATGTGGACATTTTATCTCCCCTTTAATTTTTTTTTGATTGTTTACTATATCATAATATTTTTAAATAATATTTTTAACTGCATCAAACAGTAAAGATTTTAATACCTGACTTTTATATTCAGCATCAAATCGAAAGTCTGTTGAAAAATTAAAATCATTTGAAAAAATTATCTTTCTTAAACCTTCTTCATCATTGATACTCAAATCGTTAAATCTATCATTAAAATTTCTATCAAAATATATGATATTCTTTGTACCAGAAATCGAACAAATAAAACTCTTAATCCTTTTATCACTACTAAGTAAGTAAGAAAAAGAAAATCTAAATACTGCATAATCGAAATTTGTTAAAGAATATCTTTGAGTAAAGTAACTTTGCTTTTCATCGTAATGTATTTCAATTTCTTTTATTATATGGGGAAAACTTTTTCTTTCTTCTACATAATTTGAAAGATTAATTTTTTTATCATCGTTATATATTACATCAACATTAGCTAGAAAAAGAGGGGAAATTAAATCTGACCAAATAGGAAGGTCAAAAAGAGAGCCACCTATAGTAATTCTATTTCTAAGAGGATGCGATGCAGACGAAGAAAGAGAAGATAAAAGAATACCCAAAAAACTATTTTTTTTATAACTTGTATTTTTAATATAATCTATAACTTCATTAAAAGTAGTTAATGCACCAATTTTAATAAGACTAGAATTTTTATCTTCTTTAATGTATGATAAGTTACAATTTTTTAAGTTTATAAAACCCTCATTCTTGAAATTTTTAGTTCTTAAGATTCCAGTTGTTCCGCCACATGGCATTATAGATGGATTGTTTAAGTGCAACTTGTAAGCCTCATCGAAATTTTCTGGGGTATACCATTTTAAGTTTGTCTTAATCATAAATTATAACCTCTCAGTGCTATTTTTATTATTGATCCGTTTATTTCATTATTAAATCTTTTCAAGAAGCTCTTTTGCAATTCTATTTCCATTCTTTGCTATTTCAACTTCATTCATATTTATCAGTGTACCATCTTTGACAACGACAACACCATTTACAATAGTATACTTTGTTTGATGATTATTTCCAGTAAATAAAAGAGCAGCAAAAGGATCTGAAAGAGAGCCTGCAAAATCAATCCTATCTATGATTTTAAAAACTGCAATATCTGCAAGATATCCACTAGTCAACTTGCCTATTTTGTTATATCCAAGCATTTTTGCACCACCATTTATAGCAATATCGAAAATCTGCCTTGCGTCAATCGCATTCGAACCGTATTTTACTCTTTGTAAAAGTAATGCCATTCTTGCTTCAGCCAGCATATCTGAGCTGTCATTTGATGCAGAACCATCCACTGCTAAACCAAAGTCCACCCCTTTTTTTAACCCCTCCACTACTCTACAGATTCCACTTCCAAGTCTCATATTTGAAGAAGGGCAATGTGCTATCCCTGTACCTGTTTTTGCTAGTATATCAAGTTCTTCATCGTTGAAAAATATACCGTGAGCATAAAAAACATCCTGCCCAATAAAATCAAGATCCTGCATAAGTCTAAGTGGTCTTTTTCCATATTTTTCGAGACAATACTCTACTTCATCTTCTGTCTCTGCCAGATGAGTATGCAATTTTACATTGTATTTTCTTGCTAGTTCAGCACTTTTTTTCATCAAAGATTCACTAACAGAAAAAGGGGAACAAGGTGCTACAATAACCTTTCTCATAGATTCATCAGATGAATCATGAAATGTTTTAATGATTTTTTCGGTCTCAGATAAAATTTCATCTTCATCTTGAACGACATCCTCTGGTGGTAATCCTCCATCTTTTTTACTTTTAGACATAGAACCTCGTGTGGGAGAAAAGCGCATGCCTAGCCTATCTGCAACTCCAAATTGAATATTCATAATACTTATATTCTTATCTACTATCTTTTTTGGATAAAGATAGTGATGATCAGTCGTTAATGTACAACCAGTTTTCAATAATTCACCAATAGCGATTGCACTCGACCAGAATATTGCCTCTTCATCTATATATTTCCATATTTCATACAGATAAACAAGCCAATCAAAAAGCTTAGCGTTTTGAACTTCTAAAAGATTTCTTGTAAGGGTTTGATAAAAATGATGGTGAGTATTAACAAGTCCCGGAATAGCAATAGAATCACTACAATCAAGTATTTGAAGTCTTTTTTTCTCTTCATCTGTAAGTTTTTCGATTAAATTGTCCCCAACCTCTTTTATCTTGTTTTCCTCAATAAGTATATCTTTTCCATATTTTATTTCTTCAAAGGTAGATGTTGCAACTGCATAACAATTTCGTAATAAAATCATAGCCACTCCATTTTATCTATTTTAACAATAATTAAATACTTTTTGCTATTAGTTTACTTTTTAACATATTTTTAACTTTTTTATTGTTATTTTTAATTTTTTATCTACTATGCAGGCAAGATAATTATACTATACTAATAAAAAAATCAAAGGTTTTTAATGTTAAGATTAGTTTTACACATATCAAAACTGATCAACAATTGTTCTAAACATAAGATACATCATCTTGCCGCAGCTTTTGCTTACTATTTTATTTTATCTATACCACCAGTTTTAATGCTTATTTTCATATTAAGCAATAGATTTTTATCATCATCATCTATACTTGAAAATATTTCTCCAATTATTGTCAATATCTTTGGTAAGGATATATATCTATCTTTAACTAAACTTTTAGATGCCATTGCTTCTAATAAAAGTATTTCATTTTATACGTCTTTAAGTATATTGATACTTATAATCACCTCTTCTTCTCTATTTGTTTTTACAAAAGTGTCTTATTCTAACTATAAAAATTTAAATGAAAGGCAGCCATTTTTCCTTGGATGGCTTAAAACTAGAATATTTGCAATTTTGCTCACTTTGATTGTACTGGCATTTTATTTTGGTTCTCTTTTTTTAAGTCCAATTATAAAAAAATTAACCTCATATTTTTTAATTTCTAAGATTTCAAATGTTCAAAATTTTTTTATAAATTACATCATCTCCCCTTTTCTATTTAGTTTCTTTTTTAGTCTATACATCCAAATGATTTTCGAAAAGATACCCATAAGATATGCATTTGGTAGCGGACTTTTGACTTCCTATCTTGGGAAACTCGCAAATATATTGCTTTTCAAATTGATTCCTTCAACATTAGCTGGTTCTATTTTTTCAAAAGCTGGTTCAAGTTTGATAATTCTTCTATACATTTATTATACTGGTATAATTATCTTCATCGGTTTTGAAAATGCTGCAACATTGTGGGAATCCTATAAGTACCATAAATCCTATCGTTGGTTAACAAAAAAGCATTTAGACAGATTTTATAAAATAAATAAATATAAAATAAAAACTAAATTAAATTTTAGTCCAAAATCAAAGGACTGATTTCTATTATTATTTTTTATCATTAGAATTATTCTTTTTATTTTTTTTATTATTTTTATTATTTTTTAATTTCATTATTTTTTTTATTTGGTTATGCCAACTTTTTTTATTTTTATTTATTTCAACATTATTTTTTTATTGTTTTTTTATCTTTTTTCTATTTAATTAATTTTTTTCATTTGCTTAGTTTATCTTTATTTTATTTCATTTTTTTTTGATTTAATAATTTTTTCCCAATTATTTTTAATATTTTTTAATATTATTAGGTAAAGTTAATTATTTTAGGATAAGTAATAAAAATATTAATTATATTTTGCAATTATGTTTATTTATTAAAATAAATTTTTGTTGACATAATTTTACAAATATAAATATTAAGGTCAGTAACTTTTGGGAGAAAGTATGAAAAAGACACTTTTTGCTATCTTTGTTCTTTTATTTTTTGTTGCCCTTTTTGCATGTCAATCACCTATTAACCTTACTGATGATATTGGTAATGGTATTGACAAGGCTCCTCAGTATGTTGAAAACACAAGACTCAATATGACATCAAAAGATGCATATGAGGAAGATGACTCTACAACCTATGCTAAAACTATTACTGTAAATTCAACCGCTCAAGAACACAACTTTTATGATGATGCAAATGATTACCTAAAATTTTCAGCAACAAGCGGAACTACCTATACTATTGAAACAGTTGTCTATGGTGTAGCCGATACTGTTTTATACCTTTTAGACGGTTCTACCACTCTTGCTTCAAATGATGACAAAGGTGATGGTACATATGGTTCAAAGATAACATGGACCGCTCCATCTACTAAAACCTATTACATAAGAGTATATTCCTACAATGGTAAAAAGGGAACCAATAGAGGTTATACCATTTCTTTAACTTCTGGAAGTGGTGGCGGCGGTGGCGGAATTACACTTCCTCAACCAAAGAAAAGCTGGACAATACTTGTTTATCTTGATGCAGATAATAACCTTTCTTCATACGGAGACTATGATATTAATGAAATGAAAACTGTTGGCTCAGATTCTAATATCAACATAGTTGTTTTATGGGATAATGCAGGTAGCATTCATGGTTATTATTACGTTCAAACTACTGGTGCAACACTATTACAGGATGTTGGCGAAGTAAATATGGGATCTGAAACTACAGCTAAAAATTTTATTGACTTTGCGACATCAAACTTCCCTGCTGACCACTATATGTGGGTATTCTGGAATCATGGTGGTGCAGTTGATAGATCTTTTGCTCCAAAAGGAGTTTGTTGGGATGATACAAATAGTTCCGATCATTTAACTGAAGTAGAGCAAAAATCAATTATCTCTTACTTAAATTCAAAGACAGGAAAAACATTGGATGTTCTTGCTTATGATGCTTGCTTGATGGCATGTGCAGAGCTTTTTTATCAGTTCAGAGGAATGGTAAGTTATATAGCTTCATCAGAACAAACTATACCTGGAAATGGTTATGATTATGAATTTATATCTTACATTAAAAACAATCCTTCAACCACTGCTTATTATGCTGCTAAAGCTATATTCGATTATTATAAAGCCGAGTATAGTACAACCTCTGATGTAACATTCTCTGTTGTTAATGTATCCTATGCATCAAATCTTGGAACAGCGATTAATAACTTTGCAACAGCTGCTATTAATAGTGGGATTTCTGGTACAACTTTCAAAAACTTAAAACCAACAAACAACTTTAGTGGATATACCTGGGACCTTTATGTTTATATGAGCAATATTTACAATAGCTCAAGCATGACAACTACCATAAAAAATTATGCAAAAGCCATTATGGATTTGGTAAATCCAGCGAATGCTCAGCTTGTTCCCCTTGAATGGCATGGTTCAACATGGACTAGCAAAGCTTACGGAGTCGCAATAACTTTAAAAGCAGATACCACCACTTATCGATTGTTAGATATTTGTGCTGATACTCAATGGAATGAATTCCTCACATTTGCTGGTTTTTAATCAAACTTTTTAAAATCTTTTTAAAATCTAATGAAAAAAAGACGCCCTTGAAATAAGGGCGTCTTTTTTTCATTAGATGAATTTTATTTTATTCATTAAAATTAAAGTTGTCCTTAAAAATTTCTGGATAATTATTTATTAGATGAAGTGCAAACTTTAATTCTATTGAATTCTCATTTGAACGAAAGAGGTTATTTATTCTCTGCGCATTTATTTTAATTGTTTGTTGGTCATCCTTTCTCAAATTAATAATTATCTGCTCCTTATCATAAAAAGGAGCGACAAAAATTCCTGGATTTCTTGATTCATTGAACCTTTCAATAGAATCAAAAATTGTAAACTTTTCCTTATAAGGTTTTCCTTCATAAGGGCAAAAAGTTTCACAGTTACCACATTCATTGCATAGATAATCTATATGAATAATCTGATAATAATCTTTCAAAGCCTCATTTGAAAAAGGGATGGCACTATTTGCTCTATTTGGGCAGACATCGACACATCTTCCACAGTATAGATTACATTCAAGGCATCTTTTGTAATCTTCTTTTAATGGGTATTTTACTTTACCCCTATCTATGAATGATTTTTCATCTATTACATTAACATTATCTATAGGTGAAATATTTGAAAATATATCTTCGAAAACATTGTTTTCTCTTAATATTATATCTACTGCTTTTCTTGCATCTGATATTGCCTCTACAATTGAAGAAGGTCCGTGTAATATATCACCTATAATAAAAATTTCTTGGTTATCTTTAATCTTATCTAAGTTATTTTCGGTCCACCACTCTCTATCAATTTCTTCGCCAATTGCAACTATTATTGAATCTGCTTTTAAAAGTTCATATTTGCCAGTCGGTACGGCTTTCCTTCTTCCATCTTTATCCTTTTCTGTCAGTTGCATTATTTCACAAGTTAAAGTTTTATTTTTATATGAGACTGGTTGCCTTAACATTCTAAAGCAAATCCCATCAGCAATTGCATTTTCATACTCTTCCCTATCTGCTGGTAGTTCATTTTCAGTTCTTCGATAAACCACAGTAACATCTTTGACTCCATATATTCTTTTAGCTGCCCTTGCTGCATCCATGGCAGAATTTCCACCACCAATAACAATAATTTCTTTTCCTAATTTTATCTTTTTTTTATTATTAAAATCTTTTAAAAATTCAATAGAATCAAAAAGATTACCTTCACTATATTCAAATTCAAGCTTTTTGGATTTATTTGCACCTGTAGCTACTATAATATACTCGAATCCTTCATCTTTAAGTTTGGATATTTTATCTACATATCTATTCTCAAACGTAACATTTAATAGTTTTAATAGAGCTATATCTTTTTCTATTTCACTTTTCTTTATTCTAAATTTTGGAATAGCATAGGTTACTAATCCACCATATTCTTCTTCCTTCTCAAAAATCGTAACATCAAATCCAGTTCTAGCTAAAAAATTAGCCGCAGAAAGTCCGGCTGGACCTGATCCTACAATTGCAACTTTAATATTATTCTTTTTTATATTTTTCTTTTCTTCATTGATAAATTCTCTTAAGTAATTATAACCTTTTTTAGTAGCAAGCAGTTTTTGATTTCTAATTTCAATAGAATTATCATAAAATTTTCGTGTACAATTATACATGCAAAAATGAGTACAAATTTTAGAAGTAATAAATGGTAAAGGATTTTTAGAAAAGATAACTTTTATAGCATTTCTATAATCTTTTTTCTCAATAAATCTTAAATATAAAGGAACATCTTGATTTATAGGACATGATTGAATGCATGGTGCTAAAAAGCAATCAAACATGGGAATTTTTGTTTTTATTACCTTTTTTTCTAAAGGGTAAAATGGATGACCCAATAATTTTTGATACTGCTCTCCAGTTGCTATTTCAGACGCATTAAACTTTTTATGCTTTAAGGATATTGTAAAATCAGATACTTTTGCAATATTGTTAAGTCTATGGTAACCACCAGGTTTGAGCAAATCTGTAACAATTGTTACTGGATAGATACCATTAGTCAATATTTCTTTTATATTTTTTTGGTTAGCTCCAGCAGAAAATGAGATTACCAAATTTTTAAATTTTTTTCTGAAAAGTTCTGCAACTTCCAATGATATTGGGAAAAGAGCCCTTCCAGAAAGATAAGCCATCTGACCTTTCATATTCGTTTGATTTATTGTTGGTAGTGTATTGCTTACTTTAATACCAAAATGTAATTTCCTTTCATCCGCTTTAGTTAAAGCTCTTTCAACAATTTCAAAGGCTTTTTCTATATATAAATCTTTAGCAAAACTTTCTTCACTCAATTTAATATAACCAAATCCATGGCCATGAAGTAGACTTTTTACCTTTTGATACCCCAAAAGAGTGGGATTAACTTTAAGTATAGTATTTAGCTTCTTTTCAACTAAAAGATATCTAATTATTGTTTCGATCTCTTCTGGTTTAGTCCCATGCATAGTTGACAATGTGGTAATCTGTGCAATTGGATAAGAATCAGTAGCGATTTTTTCAAGTATGGGAAATGGGAATCTTTTTCCTAAACTTCTTGCAAATTTTTGGCAAAACGGCTGATTTAGTATTTCAATAAGCTTTGAAGTAATTTCTTTTACTTTTTTGCCCTTTCCAGATAGTTCATTTATAAATCTATTTACCTTTTCTGATCTTATGCCTTCAAAACTGTAACCTATGCTTGATACAAAAATGAACCCATCACCCAAAATATCACTTTTTTCTTTAAATTGAACTTTTAAATCTAATATATCTTGAAGAACTAAGATAACGAGGAAAGAATTAATATATTCTTCTAAAGCTTGATCTATTTTTAATTCTGTTGACCACTCTACATTATATCCTTCATCAGCCGCGTAGATGCAAGGTTTATCTACTTGAATGTTATCGTTATCTTGAACTGTTTTAAGTTCAATGAATCTAGCACCAGTTAAAAAACTACTAATTATATTTTGAGAAAGCTGAGTATGAGGACCTGCGGCTACACCGATTGGTAAGTCCAAGTATTTGCCCCAAAAATTTATTCTACCTTTTGATGATGGTCTATAAAAATAGTTATTGGCTATATTGAAAATTGAACCAGATCTTGTATATTCTGAAAAAATTGAAAAGATTAGCTGTTCAAGACCCAGAGGATTCATAGTATCATCCATAGGACTCTCCATAAAGAAAAATAAGAAATATAATTGAAAGATGGCTATCTATTTTTATATTTTTCCCAATCTTTTAAAAATGTCTCAAGCCCAATATCTGTTAAAGGATGTTTCATAATTTTTAAAAGAACATTCAAAGGTACAGTTACAATATCGGCACCGATTTTTGCTGCTCTAAGAATATGTTCTGGATGCCTTATTGAAGCTACTATAATTTGAGTTTGAAAGGAATAATTCATAAAAATTTTTTTTATATCTTCAACAAGTTTCATCCCTTCGTTACTAATATCGTCGAGTCTTCCCACAAAAGGAGAGACATAAGTAGCTCCTGCTTTTGCGGCAACCAAAGCTTGCAAAGGAGTGAATATCAAGGTGAGGTTTGTTTTTATTCCTTCTGATGATAAAATTTTAGTGGCTTTAATCCCCTCTTCAGTCATTGGAATTTTTACAACCACATAAGGGGAGATAGAAGCCAAAATTCTTGCTTCTTCTATCATCTGCATGTGATTTGTTCCAATGACTTCTGCTGAGGTAGGTCCTTTAACTAAATCACAAATCTCTTTAATTCTAGTTTTGAAGTCAACATTTTCTTTTGAGATCAATGTTGGATTTGTTGTAACACCATCTATTAAACCAAGATCAACGCCATTTTTTATTTCATCTAAATTCGCGGTGTCTAGGAATATCTTCATAATTTACTTCTTTTTTTTCATTATTTCTTCAATCTTTTGGAGCATATATGTGGCAAGTTTAACAGCGGCATTTGAACCATTATATTGTTCTAAGACTTTTGTAAACCATTGCTTTGCGAGATCATACTTTTTCATTGTAAAATAAACAAAACCTATTTCATAACATGCCCAGGAGGTAAATTCTTTATTATCTGGGTATTTTTCTAAGATAGTCATAAAATATTTTATAGCCACATCATATGATTTATTATCAAAGGCAAGTTGCCCTTCAAGTAGAAGTTTTTCAGGTGAATAAAGATTTCCAGTCGAATCAGTGATATTATACTTATAAGTTTGACAGGAAAAAAGCAAGGTAAAAGTTAAGAAAACCAATAGTAAAAGTATCTTGTTGTTCATTAGAGGCCTCTAAATCTTATATTTCCAAAAGACTTTCAATGAATTTAATGTTTTGCTTAAATTCTCTTAATTTTTCTTCATAGAGCATGTCTCTATACCTATTTTTTACATCCATCTCAATCTTCCATTTAGGTAGATTGTCTATGCATTTGTTGATTTCCTCTATTTGTCTAGTGAGGAACACTTTTCTTTCTTGATTGGTCAGATTATGTAAAAATAGAAGTTTTAACTCAAGACCAAACCTGGTGATAGCATTCCCCTTAAAAGGTTCTTTTAACCACTCTTTAATCTTTATTTTACCTTCTTCGGTTATTGAATATACTTCTTTTGGAATTTTGCCATCCAATATTCTTTTACTTTTTAATAAACCTCTTTTTTCTAGTCTTTTTAATGCTGGGTAAATGGAACCTGGGGAAGCTGACCAACGGATGATGTAAGATTTGTCAAAAATCTTTTTAATGTCATAGCCAGAAAAATCATTCATAGATACTAAACCAAGAATAACATATTCCAATTCTGTTGTTTTGATAAACGCCTCCAAAACTCACTTTATTATTTTAATAAACTAATTTGAATTTAATCATGCTTTATATTTTGTCAATATTTAATCAAATATATAATGAATAAAATAGCCTTTATTTAAAATTTCAGCATTTTTTATTTTAATTTTTCTATTGAAAAAAAGGTATACTTTATCTTCTATCAAAGGAATAAAGTAATAGTTTTTATGGATTTGTTTTTCAATTTCATTATATATTTTCTTTGGATTTTTAATTATTAGTTCTACATTTTGCTCTAAGTTATTATAAATTTCGCTTTCGAATGGCAAAAGAAGATCTATATTTTTATCAAGATTAACATTAAATATATGCTGAAAACTAAAGGGATCATATAGTTCAAAATCAATTAAAAATGGATAATCTATCGAAAGAGTCGTTATAAAAAAGTCCCAATTTTTAGTAGCATATATTCTTGCAATCATATTATTTAAATTTTCTCCATATGCATTTATATTTAATCCTTTTGAAGTAAGAATATCATTTATACTTTGCATTAAAGATAAGGCAAAAGTATCATCAGAAATAGCGAATAATGAAAAACTATTCTGATAATTTTTTATAAATTCATTTAAATATTTTTTATCTATAGAGCTAATTCCTCTCTTAATAAGATGGGCTGGAGTTATATAAAGCTCAGAATTAATTCTTCTGTTTTTAATATCTTTATTAATAATGTTATAGATAAACTTTCTAAAATTCAGATCTTCAATGATTTTCTTATTATCTATATTGGAACTTTGGAAGTTAAAAAACAAAGCATAAAAAGATTCTGGATCATTGATTGCGATTTTTTTAATAGTATAAAAATTTTGTAAAAACTGAGCATCTATTTGATCCCCAAAACACAAGTCTATTTTTTTGTCTATGAGATCCTCTAAAATTTGATTGTTATCTTTTATTATCTTAAATAAAATTGTTTTTTCTTCTTTTTTTATTTTATTTTTTTTCCCTTTATAAAATTTCTCAATCTCAATATATTCCGAGTTCATCTCTTTTATTTTCCACTTGCCAGTTGAAACAATTGGTATCTTTTGATCCTCTAAATTTCCATAATGATAAAAATTCTCTTCTTTTTCTTCAATCTTTTCGAAAACACTTGGACTTAAAATAGGTAAAGTAAAAAGGTGTCCAACTTTTTGTATCCTTTCAACCTGAGATAGCTTATCATTAAATTTAACAACAAGATTGTTTTCATCATTTTCTATTATTAATCCTTTAATATCTGGTATAAAAGAGTCATCATCATTTAATGACTTTTTTTGAAGGTAATTAAAATATTTTGATAAAAACTGGCTATTAATCGAGTTTTCATCTGAATCATAGATATCATCATTTATTTCTACTATTATCTTATTCTCATAAAAAGAAAATTTTTTAGCAATAAAAGGTTCAAATTTAAAAATATGGTTTTTCATATAAAATAATGAACCATAGATAAGGTAATTTATTGTTCTTTCATCTTTTAAGCTGGACAAAAATGGATTCAATGTCTTTATTGAACCTATACCGATGATAAAGTTGCTTTTATCATTATTATAACCACAGCTAATTGATATAATTAAACTAATTGATATAATTAAAAAAATTGTTAAAACTGAAAAAACTTTAATAATTTTATTCAATTTTTTATTTAGTTTTTCCACAATTTCCCCTGCCAAATATCATTTTCCTCTAAATATTTATCAAATTCATTTAACAATTCCGTTTTTTTTAAATGCCATTTAGGAGCGATAAAACCTTCTTCTGGATCTGAAAATAGTCTAAATATTACTATCTCCTTTTTAAGGTATTGCAAAGCACTTGAAACTTGAACAATGTATTCTTTTTCACTTAATAATTTCTGAATGCCTCTTTCATAATATTTTAATATTTCGGTATTTGATAAAATATAAAGATGATGAAATTTAATACCATCAATCTCAAGCTCATTCAAAAATTCAATTGTTTTAATTAAATCTTCTTGCTTTTCATCGTACAATCCAACAATAATATGAGAAATAACTTTGATTCCATAAGATTTTAGTAACTTCACTGCTTTTTCATAGTCTTTCGCATTATGCTTTCTATTTATATATTTTAAAGTTCTATCATGAGAAGATTGAAGACCAAGTTCAAGCCATAGATCATAATGTTTTGAATAATTGGCTAACAATTCTACTTTTTCTTCATCTATACAATCTGGTCTAGTTCCTATAAAAATACCATCAAATTTTGCTAGACTCAAGGCATAATCATAAATCTTTCTTAAGTTTTCTTTAGTATCAAATGTATTTGAAAATGCTTGAAAGTATAGATAGAGCAAATTTTTTGTTTCAGATGATTGAATTGAAAATTCTTTATTGTTTTTTAAAAAATTTTCTACTTGATTTTTAATAAGAAGAAATCTTTGTTCAATATCTAATCTTTTTGATAATCTTTCATTTATATATTTATTATCTTCTTCAAGACTAGATTTTACAATCTTAAAAGAGCTATATGCTAAAGAACCCCATGAAGAACAATAGATGCATCTTCCTGGACATAAAAAACCAGCATCAACAGGTAATCTTCTAAATTTTTTGCCAAATTTTTCTCTAAAATATGCAGAAGCAGATAAATATCTTTTCTGAGTCATTTCAATTTTTATCTAGGTACGATATCTTTAATTTCAATTGAAGAATCAATCTCTTTTGTAGTATCAATATTTTTAGATGTTCCAATATTTTTAGAAAACTCAAAATCTTTATTCTCTGTTGAAGTAAAATTTTCGACTCCAAAAATATGGTTGGACATATCATCTTGATGTTCTTTCTTAAAGGAAGAGGCAATTTCTTTCAATATATCACTCTGTTTTGAAAGATTTTGAATTGAAGTAAGCATCTCTATCAATAATTCTGAATTTTGAATAACTAGTTTATTAACATTCTCTATCTCATCATATATTTGTCCTGTAACCTGAGTTTGTGTTGTTATTTTTGAGTCAATCTCTTCTATAGTTTTTGCTGTATCATTAATACCTGTTATAATATCATTTAAAGCTTCATTCGCTTCATTCGAGAAATTCACACCTTTTGACACACTTTTGATAAGTCTATCTACTGTATCTGTAATTTTTTTAATGGCAGATGAAGAGTTTTCCGCCAAATTTCTTATTTCTGATGCGACAATTGAAAAACCAGCTCCTTCTGCTCCTGCACGAGAAGCTTCTATTGAAGCATTTAATGCAAGAAGATTTGTTTCATCGGCAACCTCAGCAATAAATTTCGCCACTTCATTTATAGAACTCGAAGATTCAGATATTTCATTCATAGACTGAATAAGATTCTTGATTGATTCGGTAGAATTAAAAATCCTTTCCCTATTTTTTACTGAAAGGTCTTTGGCAATTGTTGCGTATTCTTTAATGGAATCGGCAATAGCTTTTAATTCTGTCATAGATTTTGTTATTTCATTAATAGTGTCTCTTTCGTTTGCAATTCTCTCGCTAATATTTTCAGAAAACATGCTTAATGTACTAGCATTTCCATTTATATCAAGAACCGAAAATTCAATTTTTTTTAAGGTATCAGATAAAAAATCAATAAAACTATCTAGATTTTTTCTTATCTTTATTGCAAAAGCACCTTCAAAAGAGATTTTACCAGAGGTTAACTCACCTTTACCTACTTTTTCTAATGCCTCGTTTATCTCTTTTAAGAAGTTTTTATCAACAAGATAGATAGTTAAATATAAGGTAGTAACAAATATGATGGAAACCCCTAAAATCAAAGCAACAACTATAATATTTATTTCTATCCCACTTAAAAATAAGATAGATGAAATCAATAAACTAAAAATTATGGCTGCTATTATAAATATTAAAAGTTTGATTTGATGTATATCTCGCATTATTTACTCCATATTTTTTATTCGTCATTTTTAATGAAATTATTGAGAATAAAGATTATTAAAACCTCTAAAATTAATAATCTTTTAAACAATTTAACCTTTAAACTTAAATAAATTTTGAAACTTTATTGCATTAATGAAATAATCTGATACTATTATCGCACAAAAGATAAATATTTCAATAATTAAACAGGAGAAAATGATGACAATAAATGAGCTTAGAAAAACACTTGAAGAAGAAAGGGTTCTTTCTCTTGATCTTAAGTTTATTGATTTAAATGGAGAAATTAGAAAAGTCACAATCTCAAAAGATGAAGTTACAGAAGATTTATTAAATGAAGGAATAGGTTTTGATGGATCTTCAGTGACTGGTTTTAGAAAAGTATCTTCAGGAGATCTAGTTTTGATACCTGATCTTGAGACCCTTCATAAGGATCCTTTTACAGAATCAACTGTTTATTCAGTAATGTGCATGATAAAAGAAGCAGATACAAGACACCAATTTGAGGATGATCCAAGATATATAGCTAAAAAAGCCATCGATTTCTTAAAAGAGTCTAAAATAGCCGATGAGGCTTATTTTGCACCAGAATATGAATTTTATCTATTTTCAAAAATCTCATATGATACAAAATCTCATTATTCATTTTACCATATAGATTCTGAAGAAGGTTACTGGAACAATGAATGGACTTCTGAAAACTCTTATATTTCCATTCCTCAGCATAAAGGTTATCATAGAGCTCTTCCAATGGATAGATATTTTGAAGTTAGACAGGAAATAATCGATGTAATGGATAGAATGGGTATTAAATTTAAATATCACCATCATGAAGTCGGTGGTCCTTCTCAACATGAGATTGAGGTCCCATTAACTTCATTATTTAAAGCGATAGAAAACACAGTATGGATAAAATATATTGTTAAAAATATAGCTAGAAGACACGGGCTTTTTGCGACTTTCATGCCTAAGCCTCTTTCTCAAGATGCAGGGTCTGGGCTTCACTGTCATATTCAAGTAAAAAAGGATGGTAAAAATATCTTTTATGGGAATGAATATGTCGTTCTATCTCTTGAAGCTCTTTATTTTATTGGTGGAATTTTGGCACATGGACCTGCTTTAGCCGCATTTACAAATCCAAGTGTAAATTCATATAAAAGGCTCATACCTGGATTTGAAGCTCCGACAAATCTTTTCTTCTCTTTGGGTAATAGAAGTGCTGCTATTAGAATTCCAAAATATGCTACTAGTGCTGAAGATGCAAGATTTGAGTTTAGAACACCAGATGCAACTTGCAACCCATATTTTGCCTTCCCAGCGATTCTTATGGCTGGTATAGATGGAATTAAAAACAAAATTGATCCAAGAAAACATGGCTTTGGCCCTTATGATGTTAATATTCATGACCTTCCAGAAGAAGAGATAAAGAAAATTAAATCTGTTCCAGCATCACTAGAAGGTAGCTTAAATGCTTTGGAAGAAGACCATAAATTCTTGCTTGAACACAATGTTTTCACTGAAAATTTCATAGATTCCTGGATTAGAACAAAAAGAAAAGAACTTGAAAATTTTAGATCTTCTATAGATCCTATTGAATACAAGTTATATTTTGATTGTTAGCTATGAAAACCAAAGGGATGCTATTTTTAGAAGAGAAGAAGATTGCTTACGAAATAAAGGAATATCAATTCAATGAAAAAGGGGCGGTTTATGCCGCCTCTTCTTTAAATTGGCCACTTAATGCTATGATCAAAAGCATTGTTATTAAAAGCGATAAAGATTATTACCTTGCACTAATCGGTGGAGATAAGGAAATCTCACTTAAAAAAGCTGCTAACATTCTTAAAGAAAAGAAATTGATACTTGCACCAATCGAAGAGGCAGAAAGAATTTCTGGTTATAAAGTTGGAGGAATCTCCCCTTTTGGCTTCAAAAAACAGATTAAGATCCTACTTGATAATTCTCTTTTAAATCATGAAAAGATAGCTATAAATGCTGGGGCAAGAGGTATTATAGCCATATTAAAAATAAAAGATCTTATATCTATTCTTTCACCAGTAATTGAAGATATAAGCATAAATTAATTAAATTTTGATTTCTTGACAATAAAAACCTTTTGAATAAAGTTAATCAATGAAACAATTGACAAAAAAGGCATTTGGCGAATATAAAATTGCTCTTCATTCATCTTCAAAAGATGTTCGTTTATTCATCTTTGGCAACCTATTGTTTGGCATTGGAGTTAACCTTATTGGTCTTCTTTTTAACTTATACTGTAAATCTCTTTCTTTTACTGAAAGTACCATAGGTAAACTTCTTTCATCAAGAGCTTTTGGTTCAGCTCTTGTAACTTTACCTGCTGCATTTCTTCTTTCCAGGATTAACTTAAGGTACCTTTTTACAATTGTACCAATCTTCACTGGATTTTTCTATATTGCGATAGCACTAAACAATAATTTTTCAATTCTCGTTAGTTTAACTTTACTTACAGGAGCGTTTTCTACCTTTTTTTCAGTTGCAGCAGGTCCATTTATAATGAACAATACTAAAGTTGAGTATCAGATGCATTTTTTTTCTTTAAATGGTGCCATAGGCATGTTAACAGGGGTTATCGGTAATATTATTGGTGGTTTTTTTAGGGATATCACTCTTTATTTTGTAAAAAATGAATTGTTGTCATATAAATTATCTATTGGTTTTGGCGCCCTTATCATACTTTTTTCAACATTTGTATTTTCAAGAATAAAGTATGTAAAGATAGAAAGATCTTCAAATAAAGCTATTTTTTCCGTTTCAAACTGGAAAATTTATCTTAAACTGCTTTTCCCAGCATTATTCATAGGTATAGGGGCAGGACTGACTATTCCTTACATTAATCTTTATTTTAAGATAGTATTCAATATGTCAGATAGTTTAATAGGTATAATCTATGGAATAAGTCAGTTTTTTACATTTTTGGGGATTATGTTAGGTCCTATTTTAGCTAGAAGCCTTGGAAAACCTATAACTATAGTTGTGACCCAAGCTATAAGTATCCCTTTTATTCTCATATTAACATATATCAAAAATCCAATATTTGTCGTACTTGCTTTCTTTATAAGAGGAACACTAATGAATATGGCTTCCCCTCTATCTGATAATTTTGCTCTTGAAAATGTTCCAAAAGCAGAACAATCGCTTATGAATGCCTTGAAGATGTTTGTTTGGACCTCTTCTTGGATGATTTCCGCAAGAATCTCAGGTAGCACAATAGAATCCAAAGGATTCGCATATTCTTTTACCTTAACAGCAATAATGTATGCTATTTCTACCTTATTCTTCTCCATCTTTTTTATTAAAACTCCCAAAAAAAGTGTTGATAAAATTTAATTAATTAATTAAACTAAAAATAGTAAGAAATAAATTAGGAAGATATTAATGATTGTTGGTATCGGTGTCGATATCGTTGATATTGAAAGATTTTCAAATTCTTTGGAACAAGAAGGTTTTATTGAAAGGCTATTTACAGAAAGAGAAAAAGTCCAAGCATTAAAATATACAAAAATAAGAAAATATGAGTATTACGCTGGAAGATTTGCCTTAAAAGAAGCATTCTTTAAGGCTATTGGTACAGGTGTAAGGATTCATTCTTTGAAAGATGTCGAAATTCTATATGATGAACTTGGGAAACCCTTATTTTCTTTAAAGAACCTTCTTGCAGCTATCTATCCAAATTCCATATACAACATCCATGCGACTTTAGCCCATGAAAGAAAATATGCTGTAGGATTTGTCATAATCGAAAGAAAAATATTATAAATAAATACTAAGAGGTTATATGAGCGATATCGATGATTTAACAAGTGATGAAGAAAAAGAGTCTGAATCTTCTTCAAAGGTTTCATTTTTCGCTAAAGATGAGACAGTTTGTCCCGTATGCGAGGAAAAATTTAGAATAGAAAAGATGCTGTCTGGTAGAGGAAGACTTAATGCTGGCAAGTTAACTGATGAATTAAGAAGACTATATATACCTACCCCAAAATATGGTTCTGTTAATCCTTTATATTATGTTGTTATCACATGCCCAAATTGCTTTTATAGCACATATGAACAGGATTTTAAGAATATTTTACCATCAAGTATTGAAATATTAAGAAATGATATAGTAAAGAGAAAAAAATTTGTATATGATAGCTTTGGACCAGTAGACTTTAAAAAAGAAAGAAAGATTCTAGAAGGTCTTGTTTCTTTAGTTATGGCTCAATATACATATGCGTTTTTCCCTCAGAAAGTCGCACCAACGACTAAAATAGCAATATCTTCATTAAGGGCAGCTTGGCTTGCATCTGATCTAGAAGAAGAAAAAAAAGAAAAATTCTTCGGGGAGCTAAAAAATATATTATATAAAAAAGCCTATAACTATTATTCAAAAGCATATTCATTATTAAATAGTGGAAAGGAAAATATTGAAGCAGCTGGTTTCTTAGGTCCAGATCTCGATAAAAACTATGGATTTAATGGTTTTTTATTTATATATGGTGTTCTTCTATATAAGTATGGTCTATCTGATATACAGGATGATTCAGAAAAGATAAGAGTGGCGTCTGATGCCAAAGCTATTATAGGTAGAATTTTCGGATCAGGTAGATCTAGTAGAGATAAAAATGTTCAATTTCTCGATATGGCAAAAGAGCTTTATGAAAAATATTCAAAATTTATATCATCATTAGAAAAAAAATAGAAAAAAATTGAACCATGAATAAAAATGATTTGTCTCAAAGTAACTATAAATTTTATCATTATATTGCATCCCTATCTTATAATGGATCAGAATATTCTGGTTTCCAAATCCAAAAAAAAGATAAGACAATCCAAGAACAAATTGAAAATATTCTACTTAGTTTAAATCAAAAAAGTATAAAATCGTTACATCCAATAGAAGATAAAAGCAAAATAAAGGAGTTGACAAGAATTTATTTTGCAGGAAGGACCGATAGTGGAGTTCATGCCATTGAAAATGTTGTTTCATTTACATTATCAAAGGAATTTGAAACTGAAAAAGTGGTAACTATCTTTAATAATAATCTTCCAAAAGATATTAGATTTTATAACTGTAAAAGAACTAATCAAAAAATTAATCCAAGATTTGCAGCAATTGAAAGAGTTTATCTATATGTTATTTATACTGGCAAAAAGCTTGCTCCATTTATCTTAAATAGAGCTTTTATCTTTAATGGAAATTTGAATATAAATAAGTTTGAACAATGTCTTAAAATTTTTGAAGGAAGACACAATTTTAAGTTTTTTACTACATCTTCTGAAAAGAGAAATCCAGTCAGAACAATTTTTGAAACAAATCTCTTTCATAAAAATGAATTTATTTTCGTATTTATCAGGGGAGATTCCTTTTTACATAAACAGGTAAGATTTATGATTGGCTCTGCCTTTATGTGTGGTTTGAATAAAATAAAAATAGAGGAAATTGTTCAAATGCTTGATTTTGAAAAAATTCACAAACCTCTTTTAAATAAAAATATTACTAATGAAACTTCTTCAATATTTGTGCTTCCTCCAGAAGGTCTATATCTTGCAAAAGTAAGATTTGATGGTGAAGAACAGTTAAAATTTGAAGATATTTTAAGTTTTTATGAGACACAATATTAATAAATTCTTCTTTCAATAAAACTATTTTTTAATTGACTAATTCTAAAAATAATTAAAATCAAGATGGCAAATTTATAAATTGAATGAAAATTTCATAAATTATTTCTTAATGTATTTTATAAAATAATGTAAAAACTTGGAGGAAAAAATGTCAAAGACAACAATCACAGAGATTATTGAAAGTGAAATCGATACAGTTCTTGCGGAAGATATTGATTTTACTGGTGAATTAAAGTTTTCCAAGTCTCTTATGATAAAAGGGAAATTCGATGGCAAAATAAATGCAGATGGACATCTTTTCATTGGACCAAATGCACATGTTAAGGCGGAAATAAAAACAGGAAAATTAACATGCTATGGTAAGATAGATGGACCTGTATTTGCAAAGGAAAGAGTAGAACTTTCAAAAGAAGCTATATTAAATGGTGATGTTACAACTCCAGATATAATCATAGAATCTGGTTGTAAATTCAATGGCCGTTGTATCATGGATGAAAAACAGCAGCATACAGCTACTTCTACCCAGCAACAACCTAACGCTTCACAAAGTTCAAGTACAAGTAAAAAATAATATTTAATCTTTTACTTTTTATATATTCTGCCTATATTTATTCAATTACTTTATTAAATACTTTATCAAATACGTTAGCCTAAAAANTCTATTTGATCTTTATCATTTTCTTACTAAAATTTTAAAAGATTATACCTATATTTAAACCCATTGATAATCCAAACAGCAGTGGCTCACCTACTATATATATATATATTATTTGAGGTTCTATAAAGTATCTTTCAAAACCTTCAATCCTCCATTTATATCCAATATCAATTTGACATCCATAAACTAAAGAAACTGATTGTTCAACTGAGCCATATAAAATTATTCCATATAAACCAAAAAAAAACTTATCAAAGTTAGAATTACAAAAATAAAATCTAAAACCTTGAAGATAATATATAAGCCATATACCTACATCTAAAAAATTCATATAGACAAATTTTCCAAAAGTCGAAAACTTTTTGTTAAAATAATATTCCCAACCTAACCCTATTCCTGGTCCACCAGAATCTAAAGAAAGAAAAATTGGTTTTAAATCTATGAACAAAGAAAAAGATTGAGCTTTGAGCTCGATTTTTAATATGGTTGCAATACTTAAAAAAAGTAACAAAATCAAAAAAGAATTTTTAAAAAAGATTCTATCTTTTTTATTTTTCATGATTTCCCTCAATATTCTATCTTATAAGATCATTTTAACTCAGTGGTCAAAATTTTCAAAAACTTTATCTTTTAAGTATTTTTTTCCGATTTTTATATATATGAGAAAGAAAAAAGGTTTTTTTAATCTATTAAATAAAATAAAAAGATTTTTTGGAAAACAGTTTATACAGATTGCTCTTTTACTGATATCTTTTATTATCTTCTTTTCCATAGTAATTTTCATAATTGAAGCAAGGAGGAATGAAGGAATCAAAAATTTTTTTGATTCGATTTATTATATAGTAATATCAATAACATCGACTGGCTATGGAGATATAACAGCTAAAACGATAGCTGGAAAAATAGTCATAATGATAGGGATTTTTTCTGGATTATTAACAATATCGCTATTTACAGGTACATTTGCATCTATACTTGTAGATATACAGTTAAGAAAACAAAGAGGAGTAGCAGGTGTGAAAAATATAAAGAATCATTTTATTATCTGTGGATGGAAAACTGATTTTATTAGTTTACTTAAACAAATTTTGACTATTAATTCAGAACTTGAACCTTCAGATATAGTAATGATAAACAATGAAAATCCAGAGACAATTCAAGGAATACTTTCAGAAACAGAATTTAGAGGAATAAATTATATTCATGGTGACTATTTTGATGAAAATATACTAAAAAAGGCTTCGATTGAGACAGCTTCAGAACTTTTAGTTCTTGCAGATGATACTGGAAGGTATTCTCAAAGTGAAATTGATTCGAAAAATGTCATGACTGTTTTGATAGCAAAATCATTGAATAAAGAAATCTATACATGTGTTGAAATATATGATACAAAATTCGAAACATCATTAAGAAAGGCATATTGTGATGAAATAATACTTTCAAAATATACAACACATCTACTAATTTCCCAAGCATCATTAAAAAAAGGATTTTCTCAGGTATTTGATGAGTTAATAAATCCTTCAAAAGGAAGTCAGCTCAAATCTGAAGCTATAAGTGATAAATTTATAGGTAAAACTTATAAGGATTTATTTGATGATTACATAAGGAAGAATTTACTGCCTATAGGTATTATAGAAAATGCTGGCAATGTCTTTTTGAGGAAGAAAAAAGCATTGAAAGAAGCTCAAAAGACCCCAAATATGGAAAAACTTGTCAAAAATTTGAAAAGGATAAAAAGCTTAAGGGCAAATGACCCATATTTTAACCCTCCATTTGACTATATAATAAAAGAAGATTCAGCAATATTATATATAACAAAAAATACTATTAAAGATAACTTGAAAGAAGTAGTATAATTTGGGGTGGGAATGATGAAAAAAATTGAAATATCGATAGAAGAAAAGAAAGAAAAACTTTCAAAGGTAATTCTTTTTCAAAATTTAAACCTTGAAGAACTTGAATTAATTGCGGAAGCAACTTATGCCTTAGAATTTTCAAAAGATGAAATAATAATTAAAGAAGGAGAAATTGGTGATTGCCTTTACATTCTTCATAAAGGTACAGTTAAGGTATTAAAGGAAACTTTTGCAAAAGAACAATATGCAGTTGCTCAAATAGATGCTGAAGGAAATGCTTTCTTTGGAGAGATGGCTCTTATAGATAAAGATGCAAGAACTGCAACAATTAGAGCAGTTTCAGATGTTGTAACTCTTGTTCTTGAATCTTCTAGTTTTGAAAATCTTGCAAACAATAATTTTCGAATAGGCTACCTTATCTTAAAAGCGGTAGCGAAAAAACTTACCGAAAGGTTAAAATCAGCAAATAGCGACATAGCGACTTTGTTTGGTGCATTAGAAGAAGAGATAGAACAGGAAGGATAGAAAATATCAAATTTCACAATAATGATATAGAGAATATCTCTCTTTCCCCAAAGTTGTAGACTCTTCATGGCCGGGATATATTTTAGTTTCAGAAGGATATTGAAGTAACTTTCGTATTGAAGAAATCATTTTTTTTGCATCTGCCCCAGGTAGATCGGTTCTTCCTATTCCATTTGCAAAAATTGTATCTCCAGAAAACATAATTTGTTCTTTTTCAAAATAGACAACTATAGAACCTGGTGTATGTCCCGGCGTATGAATCAGCTTACAACCAGAAAATAACTCATATTCTTCCCCATCAAAAAAGGTTACATCTTCAATTTTTTCAAAATCAAAACCTATAAAACCAGCTCCATTAATCATGGGGTCATTTAAAAAATCATGATCATTCTTATGAATAATAGTTTTAGCACCTTCCAGAATTACTTTTTTTATATTGTGATATCCAAGTATATGATCTATATGATAATGAGTAAATATTATGTAATCTATCTTTTTACCATTTAAAAAACTTAAAAGCTCTTCATCTTCAAATCCAGGATCTATTAAAATAGATTGGTTATCTATAAAAACATGGTAACAATTAGTATTAAGTGGTCCAACTATGAATCTTTTAATTTCCATCAAGAACTCCTATAAGAATTCAAAGATCTCTTTTAATCTTGCTTCCCAGCTAAAATAAGTAGACCTTGATGAAAGATTTTCAAGAACTTCTTTTCTCTTATCATCTGTCTTAGGTAATAAATTGAATATTTCATCGCAATATAAAGTAAAGAGTTTATCTTCAATAATTTTTCTTGTTTCGCCACTGATATTTTTAAAACTATTAATTTTATCATTAGAACCTAAAATATGCCTAACCTCATCCGTTTGTAAATTCTCTATAGAAGAAAAATCTATTATATGATAAATATTAAATTTCTCATCTTTAAAAATATCATCAAATAGATATGAAGAACCACAAGCTCTAGATAGCAAAGAAAATCCGCCATAAGGTATAGTTTCGATTTGAGAAATACCAAAGGGCTCATAGATAGAATATCCAAGTTCAGCATCTGAAGCTATTCTTAAATCTACAAGATTTGTTCCAATTGGAATCCTATCGCCACAGGTTCTAGTATCGAATCCAAATTGATTAATAAATAATGCTTTAATTGATTTTGATTTTGCATTAAAAATCTGAACTAAATCATAAATTTCTTCTTCATATCCAACACAATCTGGCCAACCCTTTCTATGAAGTGCAGGCCACCCATATTCTTTTTCCATCCTATGAATATCACCAGAGTTTCTTCCAGTTCCAATAAGTGTAGAAAGTAATATATATGCACCTTTTAGCCCATTTGAAGAGAAAATTTCATCCATTTTTTCTAAGAGAGTAAAGTCTCTCCATATACCTTTCGATAGAACCAATCTTGTAACATGAGTAAATAGAATATTAAACTTAAAATTAAAAATTGATTCAATGTAATTCTTCAATTTTTCTCTACTTTCCTGTTTTTTTTGCCAATCTATACTTTGAAAAGATATCCCATTATAGACAATCTTAACTTTTTCTTTTTGAACCTGTGGATTTAAGAATTGATACTCTTTGGCAACTAAATTTGAAACTGCGAAGATATAGTCAAAAATAACAGTTCTTTTAACTAATTGAGTTCTATAGCTTTCAAGAATTTCAGGGTATATAGATTCCATTGATAGATAATTCTTTTCTGATTCTCTTAATACATTATAAAATGATATATCATGCCCTTTATAATTTTCCACTATACTTCTTGCTGGTGAAACTTCATGTGCCCAGAAAATTGTCTTGTGATTTTTTAAGCCAGAATCTTGAGCTTCAGAAATAACCTTTAGTCCGCAAGATATTCCCATGTACTCATGTGAAAAATGGTAAAAATCATACGATTGACCATATAATGCATTTATTAGATCAAAATAGCATATAGCAATTCTTAAATATTGCTCATAATCCCAATCTGTATACCTATCTGATTGAATTCCGTATTTTTCCCATAAAATATATTTGAAAACATCTATTTGAGCTTGTTTCATATTTTGAATATTCACAAGTAAAACTTCAACCTCATTTATCTTATTTATATTATATTCGCTGGCAAGTGTCCTGGTTCCATAAATTATATCTATTGAATATTTTTCTAATATAGGTTTAAATTTAGTGTGATATTGAGCTTTATCGAAGGAATCTTGATTTGAATATAATACCTGTCCACCTCTTCCAAGTTTGGAAAACACATCAGCTGTTGAAAAGAAGGCAGGTCCATATAAAAGAGTCTTGCTAAAGAATTGTTTATAATTATCAGCTGTGCAAACTCCATTTATGACTGATCCAATACCACCGATTTTTTGAACAGCTTCATGAGTAATATGAATAGCTATTCTCATAAATCCTCCAGCATCTTAATTTCATTTTAATTTTATTTTATGAAAATATCAAATTTAATTTTTTTTGTTTCTAATTTTTTTCATTTGATATTTTTGATTTTTATTTTATCTTAAGAGAAATAAGAAAAATAAAATTTTTATTGATAGTTAAATATCAGAATATAAAGCAATTTAAAATATGGAGGGTAGATGAAAAGTATTCTTATTATTGATGATAGTGAAGACCTATTAAATTTATTAAAATATGCCTTTGAAGCAAAATACAAAGTATTTACCTGCCCTAGCGGGAGAAAGGGTTTATATTCATTATTAAACAATAATCCAGACATCATTCTTTTAGATATAATGATGCAAGGTTTAAATGGATTTGATGTCTTAAAACTTTTAAGAACAGACCAGTACACTAAAAATAAGCCTATTTTCATTATTTCTGCTCTTGTCGAAGATACTGTAATTGAAAGATGTAAAGAGATGGGTGCCAATGGTTTTATTAAAAAGCCATTTCAGATTCAAAAACTTAGAGAGTTTGTTGATAATTATCTTGAAGGTGGTTCTACTACGAAAACATTTCAAGTACTTGAATCTTGAAATACTTTATTTATAAATTCTATTAAATATTTATGCTTATTTTCAGTTTCTTGGAATTCTTTAATTATATCTATCCTATCATTTATCTGTTGATTAAAAGATGCTTCATTCTTTTGTACAAATTTTAAAAAAACATCAATATTTATTTTTGCTTCAGAAAAAAATATAGAAATACTATCCTTAAATTCTAAGATTCTGACTATTGCCTTTTTTTGTGCTAGTATTCTAATATCTGTTATTAATAAAAGATTTAAAAGCTCGATTGGAGCATTTTCAATGACATTTTTATATCTATTTTTAAATTGTATTATCTCTTCTTCTGTATCACAACTTAAAAGTTGTTCATAAAAATTTATCTTTTCCTGCTTTGAAAGACCTAAAAAATCTGGTATTGATGTTTTTAATTGAAGTTCTATCTCAGCTTTAATCTTCTTTTTATTATCTTTTTTTTCTAACTTTGAAATTGCTTCATCAAGAAGTTTTTCATATAGATAGTAACCAACAGACATTATGAAGCCAGACTGCTCTTTCCCTAAAATATTTCCTGCGCCTCTAAGTTCTAAATCTTTAAGAGCAACCTTATAACCACTTCCTAGTTCAGCATAATCAGCAATTACTTGAAGTCTTTTCAAGGCAATTTCAGTAAGAAAATTTTCTTCTGGATAGAGAAGATATGCGTAGGCCTTTCTACTTCTTCTACCTACTCTACCTTTAAGTTGATATAAGTTAGATAAACCAAAAAGATGAGCATTATCAATTATAATTGTATTGACATCTGGGATATCTATCCCTGATTCTATAATTGATGTCGAAACCAAGATTTTAGCATCTTTTTTGATAAATTTGTTTATATTTGATTCAAGTTCATGCTCAGACATCTGACCGTGAGCATATACTATTGGAATTGCCCCCTTGAAGATTTTATTAAGGTAAACAACTACATTTATTATGGTTTTAACCCTATTATGAACATAAAAAACCTGCCCTCCTCTTTCTATCTCCTTTTCTATAGCCCTTTTTACAACAAAATCGTTAAAAGGTTCAACAAACACTTCTACTGGGACTCTTTGTTCTGGAGCAGTATTTATTATAGATAAAGGTCTTATTCTAGATAAAGCCATATGAAGTGTTCTAGGAATAGGAGTTGCTGAAAGAGACAGTACATCTATATCTGATTTTAATTTTATAAATTTATCCTTATGTTCGACACCAAATTTATGCTCCTCATCTATTATCAAAAGACCTAACTTTTTAAATTTTACATCACTAGATAAAAGTCTGTGAGTCCCAATTAATATGTCAATCTTCCCATCTTCCGCTCTCTTACAATAATCTTTCTGTGTTTTACTATCTACCAATCTGGAAAGTAAACCAATTTTTAAGCCAAAAGGTTGTAACCTTTTAGAAAATGTATCAAAATGCTGATCAGCAAGAATTGTTGTGGGACAGATAAGGGCGACTTGATAACCATTTAATACAGCTCTATAAGCAGCTCTTACAGCAACTTCTGTCTTACCAAAACCTACATCACCACATATTAACCTGTCCATAGGATAACTTTGTTGCATATCGTAAAGTACATCATCTATTGCTCTCATTTGATCGTATGTCTCTTTATATTCAAAACTATCTGCAAGAGCATTTTCTAACTCTAAAAAAGGTTGGAAGTTTATACCTTTTTGTTCCTTTCTTTTTTGATATAAAATTAGAAGTTGGTTAGCATATTCCATTATCTCGCTTTTGGTCTTAGATAATGTTTTTTTCCATGTTTTTGATGAGATATTGTCAAGTTCTGGTTTTGCTTTACCAAATGATATATATTTTTGAACAAGACCAATATTTTCAATAGGGACATAGATTTTTTCATTATTTTTATATCTTATTTCAAGATAATCTTTTTCTTGGTTTAATATCGTTATCCTCTTTATCCCTTCATATACTCCAATACCATGATTTATATGTACCAAATAATCACCAGGTTTTATATCTAAAGTGGATTCTACAAATTCGACCTGAAAGGATTTGGCAGCCTTACTTCTAATTTTATACTCAATTAACTCTTCACTATTGTAGTAATATTCATTTTTATCTTCAATATAAAATCCTTCTATTAATTCATCTTCAATATAATTTACCTTTAATTCTTTGAATAATATAGATAGTCTTTTTTTCTCCTCTGAATTTACGACAAAAAATAGTTTCGCTCCTTCTAAAATTCTATAATTAAATATTATTCTAAATTCTTCAAATTTATTCTGATAAGGTTCTACTTTTGATATATTCAGATTTATTTGAGTAGTATCAACTGATATGTTTTTTTCTTTTCTTTCAATGTTTTTAGTATAACAAATAAAATGCTTAAAGTACCTTAAATATCTATGGTATTCGTTTTTATTTATGAAAATCTGATTAGGAGAACTTAAACCTTTAAGCTCAATATTTTTATAGGCATTTTCACTTTTTTTATATTCAGTCTCAATTTCATTTTCAATCTTCTCATTATCAAATACACCAATGATACTATCTTTATTAAGATGAGTAAATAAGTAGTATTTCGAAGACTGAAGATTGCTAAAAGCCCATAAAATAGAGTAAAGCGCGCCATTTTGAAGATCATGTACATATGCTCCAGCATCAATATCAAGTCCATTTTGTTCAAAAAACTTTTCGATAAATTTATCTTTTGTTGTATTATCTATAAAAAATTCATTAATTGGCAGTATTTCTATCTGTTTTATACTATTCAATATCCTAAATGAGTCTGGTTCAATGTAGCAGATTTTTTCTATTTCATTATAATCATTGAATATTATTCTTACTGGGACATCAGAAGGTGAAAAATAGCAATCTATTACTTGCCCTTTCCAAGTAAATGTTCCAAAATTAAATAGTTGTTCCACTCTTTCAAAACCAGAATCAATAAGAGATTCAACTACTTTTTCTGGATCAATTTTTTCATTTAAATTTAATATTATTTTTCTATTAACAAGATCATCAACGCTTATTGTTGGATACATTAAAGCAAGTGGAGAGGTTAGCACAATTCCTTTTTTAAATCTTAGGGTATTTACAGCATCAATTCTAAAATAAGAATCTTTTTTTTCTGAAGGATTACATTCATAAAAAAACAAATTGTAAGGCGGAAATATCGATATTTTTTTATTTAATTCTTTAAATTCTTCTTTCAAAAATGAGTAGATCCTATCTACCAAATTTTCTTCTGGAAGAATTATCAATAATGATTCGTCCGTTCTTTTAGCAATATAAATTAATAAACTATAAAAAGCTGAAGCCGAGACTTTAGAAAATATAATGTTTCGCTCTTTGTTGGTAACAAATTTTATTATTTCATTTTTTTCATCATATATTTTAGAAAAAATTTCATATATCTTATGCACAATTTTTCCTTTGATTTTTTATGATTCATGATTATCAAATCATTTTATAAAATATATCAATAAATTAAAGATTTATGATTTTCTTTTTATCGAAATTAAAGAAAAATGTTTAAATTTTTCTAAAGAGAAAAATAACAAAGAATTTAAAAGTTACAAATTAAAAAAATTCTTCTAACTGAAAATTAAGTTCTTTTGGATCGATTATTGAAGTAATGAATACATTTGGAGTTTTTTCTAGGTCAACAACCCTTTTATCCGTAACTCTATCGCCAAATTCATCTACAATGATTTTTAATGTTGGTCTTAAAGGAAGATTAGGATTGGCTTGAGAAACTATTCCGATTGAGCCATCATTGCATTGGACAAGCGAACCTATTGGATAAATACTCATTATTGATAAAAAAGTTTTAGAAACTTCTGGATCATATAGATTTTTCGATGCTTGAAGAACATCTTTGATAGCTTTATGTCCATGAAATTTTTCTCTATATGTATGTGGCTCTGTCATTGCATCATAAGAGTCTGCAACAGCAACAATCTTACTAAATTGTGTGATTTGTTCTCCATGCCTTTTTGCTGGATATCCAGAACCGTTAAATCTTTCATGATGTTGTAAAGCTACCTGACAAATTTCATCGGTAAAATTCTGCTTTTGACTTAGTATTTTATATCCTTCAATAGTATGTTTTTGAATCTCAATAAATTCTGAAGGAGAAAGTTTTCCATTTTTATTTATTATACTATCTGGGACTCTCATCATACCAATGTCATGTAATAAAGATGCAATTGCTAATTGATTCAATTTATATTGATTTAAATTCATAAAGTAACCAATTAAGATAGAATAAATACAAACATTTGCAGAATGAACAACTAAATAATCATATGCTGGATCTTCAAAATGGCTTAGAATTGAGAGTATTTCAGTTTTTTTATTAATAGACAGATCTATCAATTGTCCAATTATATCATATATATCATTTTTTGATGCTATTTGGCCTATTTTTATATCCTGCAAAACATTTTTTATCATTGAAAGGATCTTTGTGTATTGAGTAATAATAGCAAGTGAAGCAGTATCTGTCGTTTTAGGCAGATTTGATATTTGAGTATCGACTTTTTTAACATCTGCAGCATATTTTTTCAACCTTTCTGCAAGTTCTTTCCTCTTATCTGGTTTTTCATTTTTTACATCCTCACCTTTTGCTGGGTTTTCTTCTCCTTGAACTGGTCTTGCAGAAGGAATATCCTTTACAACTTCATCATCATCGACTTCTACTTCTGAAACTCTCCATCTTTTTAATCTTTCGATATCCGATAATTTAACAGGAGTGAAAGCTGGTATGACAAGTTGAGATCCGAAGTATACTGGACTATTAAATTGCATCCCTATTTTAATATCTTCAATTTTAATCTTCTTTTTCATTTTTATTTTCCTTTTTCCTCATAACAAATGAGTAAATAGTAGCCACTATCTCAAAAAGTTCTTTTGGAATAGTATCATTTATGTTTAACTGATATAAATTATCGGTAAGGTTTGAATCTGTAATAATAGGAATATTATAGTCATCAGCCATTTTTAAAATCTTTTCCGATTCTTTCCCTTCACCTTTTGAGACGATTTTAGGCGCAATATCCTTTTTTTCATATTTTAATGCAACAGATTTTTTATTGTATTTTTTTGGGTATTTTTTATTCATCAATTATTTATTTATTATCTTTTTTTTCTATTTTTTAATTAATTCTTTATTTCAAATTAAAAATAATCTTTTTTTCATAAAAATCAAATTATTAGGACTACAAAGATATATTTTCTTCAAATCTTTGCTTACAAAGCCATCTATAATTTTTATTTATTGAAGTCAACTCTTCATCTGCCTTAAATGATTGCCTATAAAAGTCTAAAGAATTAGTTATAAAATTGCAAATAACCTTATTTTCCTTTTTTTTATAATAACCTTTCACAGATATAAATTTTTTCCCATCTAATTCAAAGTTAAGTGAAAAGCTGTAAGAAGATGGTTCAAATTCTGTAAACTCTATGTATAACCAGTTATCATCTTGAATTTTTAAAAGCAAATCATATTTAGAATTATTATAAGTAAAAGTAGAATTTTGAAGAATCAAAATTAAATTGTCTACATTTTCTTTAGCTAAGTCATAAAATGAGTTTTTTAAAATGTTATCAAAGACCTCTTGAGAAAATTTCTCTTTAAGCATATTTAATAAATTATTTTGATTATTTTCAGTCTTTTCATATAAGACATTTTCTTTGATAAGTTCAAATTTATATCTTTCAGAGTTTGCGATCACTTTTAAATATATAGACTTTGAGGAAGTATTTATAAAAGAGGTTTTAAAAACAAGATCATTTATCGAAAAATAAAGATTATTTCCTTTTGAAAAAAGAATATTTGCTTTGTATATCTTACCTAGTTCAAGTGGGAAAGATTTGTTGTTTTTTGAAATATTCTCTTTAAGAAAAGATGCTTCAAAAGAAGAGTTTAACTTCATCCTCTTCCTTTATAATTTATTCTTTTCCCTTTAATAATATCCAATTGATAATATAAAATTACTGAAAATGCACAAAATCCTTTGAAGAAATATTAAAAAGTAGAATTATAATTTTTATAAATAACAATATTTTTAGTTAATTATTATTTTTCTTTTACCTTTGCGGATTTACCAACTCTTTCTCTTAAATAATATAGTTTAGCTCTTCTAACTTTTCCTCTTTTAATAATCTCAATCTTATCAATTCTAGGAGAATAAACGGGGAAAACTCTTTCAACACCAACACCATATGAAATTTTTCTAACTGTCACATTTTTAGAGATACCATTGCCTTTTTTAGAAATAACAATCCCTTCGTAAGGTTGAATTCTTTCTTTTCCACCTTCTACAACTTTATAATGAACTTTAATAGTATCACCTATTCTAAAAGCTGGAATTGGTTTATTGGTATATTCACTAGTTATTTTGTCAATAATATTCATTATATCCTCCAATTATATTAAAATTAATATTTCAATTTAATTAAATGTGCTAAATGAATTTAGCATCTTCTTGTTTATTTGCAACAACTATTTTTGCAAATGCAAATCTAACTTACTTATCTTTTAATAGATCTGGTCTATATTTTTTAGTCATATCTATTCTTTTTTGTTTTCGCCATTTTTCAATTTCTTTATGATTTCCAGAAATCAAAATATTTGGAACCTTCATCCCTTCATATTCATATGGCCTTGTATAATGTGGATATTCCAGCAATTGATCTTCAAATGACTCTTCTTTCAAGGCATCTTCTTCTAAAAAGCCAGGAATATGCCTTAAAACGGAATCTATTAAAGCTAAAGCAGCAGGATCTCCTCCAGTAAGAATAAAATCACCTATACTTATACAAGTATCAACATATTTTTCTATAAATCTTTCATCCACCCCCTCGTACCTTCCATTGACAATGGTTAATATAGGTTCTTTAGATAAATCTTTAGCGAGATTTTGATTTAAAGTCTTACCTCTTGGACTAAGAAATATGACCTTTCCTTTTTCTAAGAAGGAATTCAAGCAATTAACCAGAGGTTCAATTCTTAAGATCATTCCTATCCCACCACCATAGGGATAGTCATCTACTTTTTTATGAATACCTAGACCAAAATCTCGTAGATTCTTTATTTCATAAGAAAATAACCTATTTTTTAAAGCATTATAGAAGACAGAAAAATTAAAATATGTCTCATAAAGTTCTGGTATTAAAGTAATGATATTAAATTTCATATTAATACAGCTTTTTTAATTGCTTTCAATTTTTTTTAATTGCCTACAATTTGATCAAATCTTTTAATTTTAATAATATGATTTTCCTTATCTATCTTTTCAATGAAATCTTTTACAAATGGTATTAAATATTCTTTTTCATCAACTAAAATAGAAATATATATAAGATTATTTGAAATATACAACTCTTTTGCAAAACAAAATTTATCTGGTAAATATTCTATATGATATTCTAAAATTTCATAGTGAAAAATCTCATTATCTTGTAAAATTTTGGAATCTATTCTCTCAAGGTAAAGATATTTTCCTATAAGGTTTTTGCTTTTTTCTTGTGTATCAAAACCTTTAAAAATAGCATGAAGGTGATACCAATCACCTTCTATCTTTTCAACATTTAAACTTTCTGAGCACTGTTCATCCAAAAAAAAATGATCTGCTTTATAAATTCTTTCTTTGATATCTGTGAGAGGTTCTAAACAAACTGCTCCATTCAAACCAAAAAATTTTGTGATTTTTGCTACACAGGTTCCTTTTGGTTCTACCAAAAAGTTCTCCTATTCTTTGATTTCTAGAGCAATATGTCTTCCATTTTTCGAATCAAGACTAGATAATAATGTTCGTAAGGCTTTTATAATGGAACCACTTTTCCCGATAATCTTACCAATGTCTTTAGGATTAACTTTTAATTCTAATAATGTAGTCTTCTCCCCCTCAACTACATTTATCCTCACATCTTCAGGATAATCTACTATAGATTTTGCAATATATTCGATAAATTCTTTCTCTTTCATCTTGACGCTACTTCTGTTTTCTAAGCTCTGGTTTTAATACAAGCCCTTTTTTTGCCAAAAGTTTATAAACAGTTGCGGTAGGTTCAGCTCCCTTTTTATACCAATCTATAATTTTATTTTTAGCTATTTCGACTTCCTCAGAATTTGGTTCGCCTTTAAATTGAAATTTTTTCTCCCAACTAGATTCACTAGGATCATAAGAACCAAGTTCTTCTATAAATCTACCATCTCTAGGAAATCTTTCATCAACAGCTACCAATCTAAAATAAATTTGATTTCTTCTTCCTACTCTTTTTAAGCGAAGTTTAACCATCTATTTAGCTCCTTAATATAAATGCAAAATAACAAGAAGAAACTAATAGAGATTTTAAATTTGTCAAGGTATTTAAATTATTTGATTTCTCAATACTTCAGCATAGTTATATAGATCATCTATTATATTTGATAATCTAGATATCGAAAAAGAGATATCATTAAAATTATCCTCAATTCCTTTATGAATAATCTGATTTTGATTTAAAATAACCATAAATTCTTGAAAATTCTTATAAAATTCTTCAAAATAATCTGAAAGTAATTTTGAACTATCGATACCAGAATTTGTAGAAACAATAATATCATCTGCAATTAACTTTATTTTGTAAACAAGGTCATTTGACTTTGAGGCCAAATTTTTAACCTCTTGTGCTACCACTGCAAAACTTTTATAAAATTCTGCACTTTTAGTTGATTCTATTGATGCATTTAAGCCTAATAAGACCGTTTGTTTAGATATATCTTCTATTTGATTCGAAAATTCCTTTGCAATATTTAGGTTTTCTCTCATATAATTAAAATTTGAGCTATTTTGCTCTATCAAATTTCTAAGTTCATTTCCAGTAGTAATCTGTGATTCAGAAAGTTCCAATATTTTTGTATCTACCTTATGAATTTCATTATTTAACAAAGTCAAATCTCTAACTTTTTCCTTTAAAATATCTATTTCATCCTTTGTATTAAAACTTTTTTGGATCAATTCATGTGAAGTTTCTTCAAATAACTTGCTATTTTTTTGCAAAAGATTTATTGATTTCGATATCCCATCTAAATAATTCTTTAGTTCTTCGTTAGAATTATTGATCTCCCTATTTTTTTTATCTGTTTCAATATAAGTTTGAATCAATTGATTCAAAATGATTCTTGATACTATTAAAATATAGAACTCAAATCCATAAATCATAGTATAAAATTGGGGATAAGAACTTGGGAAAATAAATACTAGTAAATCATTTGTTATAGTAAAAAAAAGAATAGTAAAAGGTAAGATATATTTTTTTAATTCCTTTTTCTTTAAATGAAAATAAGAATAATAGACATAAAAAACTAGGTATATGAATGATAAAATACCCAAGAATAATTCATAAGTATAAACTTTTCTCCTGAAAGAATAATTATTAATAAAGAGCAAATCAATTATAAAAAATATAGAGAATAGAATAATAATAATTTTAGCTAAAATATTTAATTTTTCCTTTGATAGATAAAAAAAAGATAAAAAGAAGAAGATAGCCATTAAATACATAGATTTGTAAACAAAAAAATAGTTGAATTTGATATAATTTATAGGTAAATATTCAAAGAGCTGATTTGATGAAAATATAAGTACAAAAATACTAGATAGAGAAAAATACAGTAGATCCTTTCTTTTCTCCTTTAAAGAAATATAAAAAAATATTATGGAAATTACCAAAATTATTAAAAATAAAAACCTTTTAATAATAACATCAAAAAAATTTACCCATGTGCTTCGAAATTCAAGTTGTTCATATTCTCCAAGAATAAAAGGCTTATTTATACTTACATTTGTTAAAATATACAGTACTATTTTTAGTTCATATTCATTTGTATTTTTATCAAACTTAAAAAGTGGTATGGTCTTGTCAAAATTATAAGCTGAAAAAACTATATTATCCTTTTTTCCATATTCATATATCAATAGATCATCAAGATAGACTTCTACTCCATCACTTAATTTACCCAATCTAATGGCTGGATTGTTAAAATTGGTTAAATTTATCTTCTTTGTTAAAATAACCTTCCCACTTTGAAAATTTATATAATTTGAGATGTCAAATGGTAAAGAAATACTTAAATTTTCAATGATTTGATCATTTTTTATAAATGTAAATTGCCAATCATCATTTAGTATTTCTGTTTTTACCTTTTTTTCAAGAAGAACCCCTGAATATGCAAAAACAAAAGTAAATAGAAGAATAATCGTTAAAGCTAATGTAACAATTTTGAGGTAAGAAATTATATTTTCAAAAAATTTATCCATAGTTTATATATTCATATTTTTGTTTATATATTCATATTTTCATTTGATATTACCAAAAGCTTTCTAGATTTCTCGTCTATCTCATTTGCAAGAAGAGAAATTTTATCAACTATTTTAATTAGTTCTATTATTTTGGCATTAAAAATTGAATGATTTTGCTTATTTGTCGCCAAAAATTCTTTTAGTTGGTTAAATTGACTTAAGTATTTATTAAATGTATTTAAGAATTCACTACTTCGCGATCTGGCTTCTTCAACAGATTTAAGAATATTATTTATTCCTTCATGCGCATTTGAAGAAAAATTAGCAGATTTCAAAGCTAGTTTCCTTATTTCATCTGAGATTATAGAAAAACCTTTACCTTTTTCCTTTGCTTTACCAGCCACCACTGAAGAATTAAGAGATAGAAGAGATGTTTGTTCAACAATTGTATCTATTTGATTTGTATTTTCAATAATTAAATTGATCTTCTCTATAACTAATTCAAGAATCTTGCTTGTTTTTTTAAAACCATCTTCAACATTTTCAAGCATCGCTGAAAGTTGCTGAGTTTTTTTTGTAATTGTCTCTTCATTTTCACTAGATAAAATCAAGGATTGTTTCATATTGTCTATTTGATTAACTAAATTATATATTAATTTTGAAAAATCATTTCCACTAGAAGATAATTTTTGTGAAGTTAAAAAACTCTCTTTTGTCTCATCTAAAACCTTTTGCATGTTTTCAGCTAAAATCTCTTTTCTTTTTTCAAGTTCAGAGGAAATTTTATCAAGATCATTTGTTAAAATTCTTAACTTAAAAAAGGAACTAACAAGATCCTTGATAAGTTTAATTGCAATCAAAAAAACAAAAAATTGAAATCCATAAATATTTAAATACTTTAACGAAACATATTTCGGATAGAAATTTTTAATGAGATTAGGATACTTAAAAGAGATAAAATCATTTGTCAAACTTACAAACAATATCAAAATAGGCAGTAAGATATCTTTGGCTGTTTTTGATCTATTTTTCAAATAATCAAAGATGACAAATCCTACAAGATATATTAAAGATAGATAAAGTATTATGTTAAATAGCTGATAAATACTTAACCTAATAGTTCTACTAAAGATTATTGTATCAAAAAGAAATCCAACAATTGATATTAAGATACCAGCTTTCAATATTTTATCCGGTTTTTTATTTAAGTATTCTGTAATGAATAATATCAATAAAATATTTGAAAGGTAAATTGATTTGTATTCAAATAGATAGTTAAATATATCGTGATCCAATGGTAAAGATGTCAATATATAAATAAAAGTAAAAATGCAAAGTTGAATAATAAGTAGAGAAAATACAATATAATATTTGATTTGTAGTTTACTACCAATATAAAAAAAGATAATCGAAAATAAAAGGGAAACTATTAGAAGAATTGTTTTAAGATCAATATCTATAATGTTATTTATTCTTTCTATTTTTTTTAATCTATAATAATCCCCAAGTAAAAAGTTATCCTGTATAGATCCCTCAGGATAATAATAAACTTTGATCTTTATTTCAACTTTTTCTATCTCTTTCTTTAGTAAATTTGGTATTTTAACTAATATATTTCTATTCCATGATGTAAAGTATTTATTATTGAAAATTCCGTTTCTTGAAACAAGATTTCCATCTATATAGATTTCACTACAATCTATGAGTTTTCCTAGATATATACCGATAAATTTGGAATCTTCTAATTCTGGATAATTNATATCNACNACTTTTNNAAGTTCAACAACGCCTCTGTTTACTTTATTTTTAATATCTTCCAATAGATCCTTAAAATTGACAGGTAAATCAGTAACCCCCGATTTTATGAGTTTTAAGTCTGTAAAATCTTTATTTAAACTCTCATAATAACTAAAATCCCAGCCATCCGAAATTGATATTAAATTATCTTTTGTTTGAGCAGATAAAGATAAGGAAAATACAGTAATTAAAAAAAAGATAATTACTATTAAAATATATTTTTTTTTATTTATTAGCATTGTTTTTAAATTATCATATATAGAAAAATTATCGACAAAAAAGTCTTCATTTTCAAACTAAAATACCAATAAAATGAATAGAAATACTATTGAAAATCTTGATCAAAGATATTAAAATAGATTACAAGAAATTTGAGAATATTTTTATCATATTTACTTAAAGCAAGATTACGAAAAATTACTTTGATAGAATCAATTTATTTTGGAGAGGTGGTTTTTTATGAAAAAAGCAAACAAATCAACTGTAATAGTTTTTTTAACTCTTATTGGCCTTATTATCGGATTAATAGTAAGCCAATTCAATCCTATTTTTCATCCATATAGCTGGGGTAGCCCATTTGATGATTTTCACTTAAAAATTATGCCTATTTATCTGTTTACTTTTTCTCTATTTTTTTTCATTTTGAGTTTATCTATTTTGAATCTATTAAAAAAATATTACATTAAAAGATCATTAAATTTTTTAAGTAAAAACAATATAGAGGAAATATCTAAATTAATCGCAGAAATAGAAAAAGAAAGTTCAGCAGAGATTAGAGTTCACATATCAAGTCAATATGATATAGATGATCCACTCGAAGTCGCAAAAGAATGGTTTGGTAAGTTAAAAATGGATAAAACAGTTGATAGAAATGGGGTTTTACTCTTTATAGCTCCAAATTCAAGAAAATTTGCTATATATGGTGATATAAATATAAATGATAAAGTGGGTGAAAAATTTTGGTCAAAATTAAAAGATAGAATAACTGAACTTTTTAGCAAAAAACAATATAAAGAAGCAATAATATATTGTCTTTCAGAGACAGGAGATATATTAAAAAATTACTTTCCAATAAAACAAGACGATAAAAATGAATTGTCAGACAAGGTGACATTTTCATAAAAACCGAAAGTAAAAATAATTATAAATGGTAAATTTATGAGAAAATTAAAATTTTGTATACAAGACAAATTTATACTAAAAAGTTAATCTATTAAAGGAAGGTAGATCCATTTTTAAATATAAAAGGAGAGTAGATTTATGTTAAATATAAGATTATTTAAAATAAATTATTATCTTTTTATTTTCATTCTTTTTGCTTTTTTCGTCTTTAACTTTTTAATTTTTTATTCCCAAAATTGTTATGCAGAAGAATATCCAAAATTGACTGGAAGAGTTGTAGATACTTTGAATGTATTAAAAGATTCACAAAGGGAAATTTTGGAAAATTTATTAGCAAAGTATGAAGAAAATACGGGAAATCAAATGGTAGTATGTTTTATAAAAACTACTTATCCATTACAAATAGAACAATATTCAATAAATTTAGCAGAAAGATGGAAGATAGGCTATAAGGGAAAAGATAACGGAATAATTCTTCTATTTGCAATGAAAGATAGATCGATGAGAATAGATGTTGGATATGGTCTTGAACCTTATTTAACTGATTCCGAAGCTAAATTAATAATTGAAAAAGTATTGGTTCCAAACTTTAAGAAAGAGAAATATTTTGAAGGTGTAAAAGATGCTATATATTATATTGAAAAAGAAACATCAGGAATAGAATATTTAAAGACCAAGTTTATAGGTCATGAATTAGAAAAAAAGTATATTAATATAATAATGATTATTTTATTTATTTTAGGTATGGGTATATTCATTGTATTTGCTATATTGATTGAGAAGAATAAGAAAATTAAATATTATTTTATTTATATTGTCGCCATTATATTAATTTATATTGTATTAACAAAATTTTATAAAATAAAAGGACTTAATTCCGATACGATTTTTTTACTGTTTTTTTCTGGGTTTTGTTCTGGTTTAATCATTACAAGTATATTTTGGGCTATAACCGACAAAAGTAAATCTTCTACTAGTTATTCTTCATCGGAAAGAGACTCATTTAGTTCTTCAAGTTCAACCAGTTATTCTAGTAGTTCAAATGATTCTAGTAGCAGTTTCTCAGGAGGTGGTGGAAGTTTTGGAGGTGGAGGTGCAAGTGGAAAATGGTAGTCACGAATTTTATCAAAATTAAAAATAAAAAAATTGTTTCATTTTTAATTATAACTATTCTAATCTTAACATTAAATTCTCAAATGATTATAGGACAATATTTCCCCAAATTAGATGGGTGGGTCGTTGATATTACAGGTAGTTTAAGTCAAAGTGAAGAAACTTACCTTGAATCTTTGGTAGAAAATTATAATGAAAAAACAAAAAATCAGCTTGCAATTTGCTTTATTAAGACTACAAAACCACTTACAATAGAAGAATATGCGGTTGCCTTAGAAGAAAAGTGGAAAATAGGATATAAAAGGAAAAGACAATGGCATCATTTTAATATTTGCCATGGATGATAGAAAGATGAGGATAGAGGTAGGTTATAGTCTTGAACCATATTTAACAGATTCAGAAGCTAAATTGATTATAGAAAAAGTTATAGTTCCAAAGTTTAAAGAAGGTAAATATTTTGAAGGAGTAAAAGAAGCTATCTACCTTATTGAAAAAGAGACAGAAAGATTTAATCAAGATAATAAGATTGTTAAAGAATTTTCAAGCAAAACAGTTAAAATTACAAAAATTATTATTGGTTTTTCTGGATTTTTTATGGTTACTTTATTTTTCTTATGGTTTATTTATGAACTTTTATCGTGGAAATTTTCATTATTCTATTTTATATTTCATATCTTAGCCGGATTTATTTTATTTTCGGTTTTTAAATTTGCATCAATAACCTTTAAGGTTTTTTTAAATTATACTATTATTGGTGCAGGTATTTGCTTATTTATAAGTGGCTTTTTTTTAGATCAAGGTGGTGGTGATGGTTCTTCAGGTGGAGATGGTGGAAGTGGAGGAGATGGCGGCGGTGGTGGTTCTTCTGTTGGTGGAGGAGCTTCGGGAAGTTGGTAATAAAACTACAAAGAAAAAAAATCCAGGGAGGTAAATTATGAAAAATCGTTACCTCATAATCGCATTTATAATTTTATTTATATTTTTTTCTCTATATATATCTTGTGATCTATTTGATAATTCTGATGATAACTTTACTTTTGCAGACATTTCTTTAATCAAAGATTTAGTCTTGGGAAATTCTGGAAATAATGATGATGAAAAAGCTGGAGCAATGGTTATAGATAGTGCTAATAATATTTATACTTCTATGAATATAGTAGATATGAATTCAAAAAGCAGTATTATCGTTGCCAAAATTGGTTCAAATTACACATTATCCTGGGTTAAATTGTTAAGTTTAAATAGTATGAATATATTACAACCTGATATTACAGAAAATGATTTAACAGGTGGAGCATCTTTAAGTATGGATATAGATGAAGATGGTAATCTTTACATTGTTGCTAAAGGAGATGGAGGAAGTGGACAATTTTACAGTTTGGTTTTAATAAAATTAAATTCAGTTGATGGAAGTTTAATAGCATCAAAAAAATGGAGAAAATATTCAAATGAAATAGCGTCAGCTGAAACTATGGGTTATACAATTAACTATCAAGATAATAAAATTTATGTTTCTGGAAGTACAGGAGAAAATAAGATACCAATCTTATGTTTTGATAAAAATTTAAATTTAATTTCTCAAAATGAACTTGAAATAACATCTGGAACATCAAAAAGAGCCTATGCTATAAAAGCAGATTCGAATGGAGATATTTTTTTAGGAGGAGTAGAAGGATCGAATCCTTTTATCGCAAAAATAAAAAATTTTAATTCAAGTCCTGAAGTTGTATTTATTAAATATTTAAATTCGTTCTATGGTTCAAGGATAAGCTCTATTGATATTGATGATTCTGGTGTTTATTTTTCACTTTATGTAACTGGAGTTCAAACTGGGCTTTTTGTTTTCAAAACAAGTAAAGAAGGTAACCTGCTCTGGTGCAAACTTTTCAATTATATTTATAATGATAGAAATAATACACATATCTTTTGACAAAGATTCTGGAGATGCAATACTATTAAAATTAAATAAAACCAATGGGGAATGTGTGCAATCAATACTATATTATACTGGAAAAGATTCAAATAATATATGTGAACATAGAATAAAAGGAATGGGAATAACAAGTGATAATAAAATGGTAATATTTGGACAGGTCTATGGCGGAAATTATAATTATAATAATTTTTATGGTAAATGGTATAAAATTTCGGATGTTAAGTCATCTGACCCAAATTTAAGCTTTACTAACAAAAATGGTTCAATTACTACCATAAATGGTTATTTGAACGATTTATCAATAAACTGTGCTGATTATTCTATAAACTTCTCTGAAGCAAAGAATAAAACTACTCAAGAGCCACCAGATTGTGATATATTTATTTCTATTTTTAATGAAAACAATTAAAACTAAAAGAAAAATGTAAAATATTTAAATTTAAATAAATTATGCTAATTTCTTGTAAAATATTAAATTATAAAACTTAATCTTGCTTTTTAAATCAATCATGTCTTAAAAGAAATGTTTCTGACTTTTGGTTAAAGTAAAAAAGAAAAAATTAATAAAAGTATAAAAAATTCTAAATAGATGGAAAAAGAAATTATAATTATCTTTCCAAAAATAGATTTTGATCAGTTACTAAAAGAAGAAAATAGTGATAGTAAAAATAAGGTGCAAGATTTTTTTGATCAAATTTCGGAATGTATAAACAAGAAGATTAATTCTATCTCAATCGATTGTTCTTACCTTGTCTCGATTAACTCATCAATTCTTGCCAAATTTCTTTATTTTCAAAAAAGGTATAAAAAATTTGGAATAAAATTCAGATTTTTTAATCTTTCTTCTAATATCAAAAGAATACTTTTATCCCTTGGATTCAATGATTTTTTTATTATTGATTGAAAGAATCCGACCAATTTTCCAAGAAAGCTAAATTTTTCAGTAGATTTTCAAGTCTGCTATAGATTATTTCATCATACTTATAGACACCAGAAAGAATCTTTGCCTGTTCATCTTCCCATTGTGGAATATCAATCTTGTATTTTTGAAAAGTTGTTGCATTATTTGCCTCTTTTATGGCTTCTTGCCAATAAGGAAGTGCAAGCTCATAGTAATATTTTGCCACTTTCAAACTTTCTATAATCATTTCCTTATATAAATAATTATAAAAATAAACTTCTTCTTTATCAAACCTAGAAGCAAGTTGTATATAGCTTCGCATTATAAGGAAATTGCAGTGCATTTTAAATAAATACTTATATCTAATGTATTGTTCCTGAGTAGTTATTTTACAAAGTGCCTGAACTACTGGAGCAAAAGGAGCCATAAGTGCTCTTTGAAGATAAAAAATATTTTGTTCAATATTTACAGATTGAAAGTTATTTGATTTTGCATATAAAAGATAATACTGTTCAGCATAAATTATTGGATCTGCTTTTAACTTGTTATCAAAGTTGAATATAAAAGTAATAAGGGAAAAGATCAAGAAAGAAATAAATACAATTTTATTAAAATTAAATTTTTTCATCTTTAATCTTAGAAAGGCCAAGAATAAAAAAGATCATAGAAAAAAGTATTATTAGATATTTTATCAAAGGGAAATTACCAATAGAAAAAAACCAATCTGATGGTATAACCTTTACCTGCTCTAATACTCTAAAAAAAGAATATAGGTAATTGAAAAGTGCAGCTAAGACTAACATAAACATGCTTTGATTTTTATTGTTCCTTTCCCAGAACATTATAGCTGCAAAAGCAAGAATAACCCCAAAAAACATATCTGAAATGACAAATAAAGTCATATCTTTTTCCAATTCTTTTTTATTAATTCGGTTATATGAGAGTAAATAAAGTTATTTTTTTCTTCTTTTTTATTATAATATATTATTTTTTATTTGGTAATTGTCTTAATATAAAATAAAATATCTCTTCTGGAATTTTTAAGGGAATTGTAAAAGGTTTGCCTTCTTCAAGATAAATGTACGGTCCAATTACCTCAACATTCTTTCTGCTTTCTATAATATACAAATATCTTAACAAAACCGAATAATGAGGTTGCCATATACATCTTCTTATATTTGAATACAAAAGTTCAAAACCAAATGGATTAAAATAAGGTTGATTAGAAAAGCTATTTTCTGTATTTAACCTTTCTTGGTTATTGACTATAAGGATATTTTTCCCCATTCCAAAAGTAAGGTTATCACCAAATAAGTAAAGATCGAATATCTGGTCTACCCGACTTTTCTGTGGCAAATACCCTGATAAAAAAGGGAAAAACTTAAAATCCGAATAACTACCATCTAAAATAATAAAATTCTCTTTATTTTTAATGCAAAAGATTAGATAAATCCATGCTTTTTGAATATTTATATATCTTTCAACTATTTTATTAGAATCATATCCAATTTTTAAATAAAATTTATCAAGATAATATTTATAAAGAAATTTCAGAGGAAGAGAAAAATTTTCAATATTATCTTTATTATCTTCATAATATTTTTCAAGTCTTATAATATCTTCTTTTTTGAACCAGTATGGAAAGGTTTCAAAGTAGAAAATATCAATATCTCTTTTATTTCCTTTTTTATTTTCTTCTTTGTTTTCTTTTTTAGTAAGATCTATTAAATATTCAACTTCACTTAGATCATTTTTTAATTTTTCCTTTTTATAAATTTTTATTGGATTCAGTAGACTTCTTTTTTCTGATGAACAGAAAAAATTAATATTCTCATAGATGTTTGTAAAATTATTCACATAGAGATAGCCAAAATTATCGAAATAAAATCTTAAGAAATCTGGATTTTCATATTCATCAAGATTATCTTTATATGTAGTAAAAGGCCTAATTAATTTACCACAATAGATGGCATTAAAAACCCTTTCGGGGGAAGTTTTTGACTGATAATTTTTTATTATTTTTTCATCTTGATAAAAATCTGAATTAAATAAAGTCAACCCTTTTGCAAGATAATCTTTTAACAAATTGCTGCTTCTTGTTTCATAAAAACCAAAAACAGAATTATAAGAGTAAGGGAAAAACTGCTTTTGACCTGAAAATGACCAAAATATGCAATTTTTCCCTTTATTTACCTTTTTCAACTTTTCTTCACTCATATCTATTTTTAACTTAAATTAAAATCATTTTGGTAAACAGATACATTTATCGTTTATACAAAATATATTTAATAAATAAAATATATTCAAAATAATATTATAAAAATAGCAAAAACAATAGTAAACAACATTTGAAGATAACTAAAATGGAAATTCTGTCTCAGCTATCTTCCAACAAAGTTTTACAGAAGATTCAACATCGCCTAAATCACAGACTTCATTTGCACTATGAACATATCTTGTAGGGATAGAGATAGTTCCAGCGATTATTCCACCTTTTGTTTGCTGTATAGCCATAGCATCAGTTGCACCCATAGTTAAAATCTCTTTTTGGTAAGGAATCTTATTTTTTTCGCATAGTTGAACTAGAAAATCGACAAGTTTTTTTGGAACAATTATACCTCTATCCATTACCTTTATAGCTGCCCCTTTACCAAATGAAGTTGATGATGCAAACTCCACTTCAGGAGTGTCAGAAGCAACTGTAACATCTAAAGCAATACCGAGATCTGGTTCTACAGAGTATGAACTTGTCTTAGCCCCTCTAACACCAACCTCTTCCTGAGAGGTAAAAACATAGTAAACATCATGATATGGCTCTTTTATATTATCTATAAGTTCGAGTAAGATTGCACATCCTATCCTATCATCAAGGTAGGAAGAAAAAAGTTTATTGTTTTGTTCAAAAGGATTATTGACCATAATGGCAGTCATGCCAATTTCAACCATTTTCTCGGCTTCATCTTTACTATTTGCTCCAATATCTATAAATAGCTTTTTCTCGGTAATAGATTTGAAATCTTCATCTTTTTCAATTCCAATGACCCCTCTAACTTGATTTTCAAAGATTACCTGTTTTGATACTATTCTATACGAAGGCTGATATCCAACCGCAGAAAATCTTAAAAATCCATTCTTATCTATATGAGTAATGATAAAACCGATAGCATCCATATGAGCAGCAAACATTAGTTTCTTCTTGTTTTTGCCATTCCCTTTTTTAAGACAGATTAAACTTCCATTAACATCGACATCGATTTTATCGACCTTACCTTTCACATATTTTGCTATTGATTCTCTGATCTTATCTTCTCTTCCAGAGGTCCCAAACTCAGTAAAAACAAAACCATATTTTTTTAACATATCTTTCTCCTAATCTTAAATTATTTTTTCTCTTTCATATAATTAAATTCATTTACTTTTTCATTTTACTATCCAATACTTTTTTATTTTAATATCCTAAACTTTATCATTTTCAGATCTCATAAATTTAATTTTGTTATTAAATTATTATACTAAATTCAGTAAATTTCATTGGTCTTTACCAGTTTTTATAATTCTAACTTCTTTTTTATAATTCTATTTATAATTCTACCCAGTTTCTAATAATTCTAACATGCTTTTTATAATCCTCAACGGTTTTTATGACTTAAAATTATGAGCCTCTTTAACTATAGCGATTGCAAGTTTTATATAATTTTTATAATCTTCTTCATGAATAATAGACCAAGGGGAATGGATATATCTAACTGGTACTGATAATGTTATGGAAGCAACTCCACTTTGAGTCAAAGCTATTGCTCCACTATCTGTTCCACCAGTTACTGTTCTTTTGAATTGATAAGGTATCTTGTTTTTCTTTGCAACTTCTATTGCAAAATCAAGAAGTTTTCTATTTGCAATAGATGAATTATCCATTATTGTGAAGGCTGGGCCTTTCCCAAGTTCTGTTGAAGGGGAGTAAGTTTTTTCAATTTCTCTATCTGAACATGTAGTGCCTTCAAGATTTAGGTTAAAAAGTAGGTTTTCAACATCAAATGCACATACATATCCTCCTCTTAAGCCAACTTCTTCCGAAACATTGTAACTTGCATAAATAGAAGTTTCATATGGACCACTTAAAATAGCTTCAGTTATGGCACAACAACCTGCCCTATCATCAAAAGCCTTCCCAAAAAGGTAAGAACCCTGCTTAAAAAACTTCGAAGTAAAATAGATATAGTCTCCGATCTGAACACCATTTGCCTCTGCTTTTGAAGAAGCTCCTATATCTATATACATATCTCGAATCTCATCTGCGCTAGATAGTTCTGCTGCCGAAGAAAAATGAAGGGTTTTTATTGCTATTGCACCAGGAATTTTCTTATTTCCAATAATTACTTGAGTGGCTGGTAAAATTTTTGGGATAAACCCTCCAACAGCTGAAAACTTAATAAGTCCATTTTCCTCAATATCTCTAACCATTAAAGATACTTCATCCATATGGGCAGTAAGTAAAACATTATTTTTAGTCTTTCCAGGAAGCCTTGCAATAAGATTGCCTATTGGATTTATTTCAATATCTTTAACCTTATCTTTAATGTCTTTTTTTATTTGTTCGACAATCTTATCCTCATTTCCGCTTCCAGCATTTATATTCGAATATATCTCAAGCCTATTTATCATCGTTCTTCTCCTGATCTTTTGCTAAAAGCTCTTCACTAACTGCAATATTTGCATATAATTTTGCAGCTCTATAAAGATCTTTTGTACTTATTATTTCAATCTGTGAATGCATGTATCTAAGAGGTATACCAAGTAATGCTGTTCTAACACCCTTTCGAGAGATTTGAATGATAGCGGCATCTGTTCCACCTGGTCTTGGTTCGATTTCAAATTGATATGGAATATCCTCCTGCTCAGCTATTTTTTTTATTTTTTTAACAAAAGATGGAGTATGACCAGGTCCAAAAGAAATTGCAGGTCCTTTACCTACAGATAACTTAAAAGGATTTCCAACTGGATCTCCAAATGTAACATCACAACTTATTGCATAATCTGGATCTATTGCATAGGCAGCTGTTTTTGCTCCACGAAGACCAACTTCTTCTTGGACTGAAAAGCAAAAGTAAATATCATGATATGGTGGCATCTTTGAAAGTAGATTTGCTGCCATATATAAAACCATTGCTCCAGCCTTATCATCAAATCCAGCGGACATATAAGATGAACCAACTAACTTTTGAGGTTCAAAATCGACAATACCAATATCTCCAACACTTACAATCTTTTCTATCTCTTCTTTATTATAGCCACAATCTATAAAGAGTTTGTTTAATGGATCAATCTTCTTTATTTCATCATCTGACATAAGATGTGGTGGCTTAGTTCCAATGATTCCAAAAACTTCTTCTTTTCCAAATATCTTTACTCTTTTCCCTGGTAGTGCTTTTTTATTGATACCACCAACATTTGCAAATCGCAAGATTCCATTTTCCTCAATCTTTGTTATCATTATGCCTATCTGGTCATAATGAGTCTCAAAAAGAATCTTTGCTTTTTCCTTTCCATTACCTTTTTTATAGGCTATAACATTGCCCATAACATCGATTTCTACTTTATCACATAAAGGTTTCATAGATTTCTCTATGAATTTTGCGGCTTTCTCTTCAAAACCAGTTATTGCTGGAATCTTTAAAAGCTCGCTTATAAAAGCATCATATTGCTCCACAAGATTCCTCCTTTTTATTTACTTGATTAATAATAACAAAGGAGGTTAAAAAGTCTAATAAAAATTTAAAAGAGGATAAAAGAAAATAAAAAATAAACTGAAATATTATAAAACAAATAAAAATATTTGATTAGATAGATGAAAAGATAAAATGAAAATAAAACCAGAAAAAAATAAAAAAAAGATAAAATAAAAAAAATAAAAAGAACTAATAAATGATAATGAAGCTAGTAAAAAAGGCAGATAAAAAAATGAAACTTGATTGACCTTAATCTTGTAATAAAAAACCAAAATATTTATTTGCTCTATAGATATCATAAAGCATTTTAATTCTATTTGGATACACCCATTTTTCAAAAAAATCTGTAAAGTTTTTAATTAACTGTTCTCCATTTATATTATTCGGATTATCTTTATTTAATATATTTAAGCCAACTCCAATAGTTAAATCTGCGTTTTGGGAATAAAAGATCTGAGATATTCCATTTGTTTTACAATACTCTATATACTTATTCAGAAGATAATACATAATGTCAATTATTAAAATTTCATTTATTGTAAAAAGATTTTCGCTATCATCTTCCATTATAAATGAAGGATATTTTTTACAAAAAAGATTTGTTATATAATGTTCAGTGAATACAGCATCTATCTCGTTAAACCTATATTTTTTACTATCTTTGAAACTTGATAAAAATTTATGCCAACCAGAATAGTCTTCAAATTTAGCAGGAAAATAAGTTGAATAATAAATCTTGTCGTAACTATTATCTAAAATATAACTACTATATTTTTGAAAATAATGAGTCATTTCATGTACAAATACATGCAAAAAATATTTTTTACTTTTAAAATTATCTAAACCTAAAAATATAAATGATGTATTTCTAATAAAAAGTCCATAAATTCGCTTTTCCTTATATTTATCAACATCATAATTAGTTAAAAAATTATCCTTATTACCTTCCTTCAAAAAATAGATCTTCGGAGATATATCTAAAATAATTTTTAAATCTTCTTGACTTTTAATGGAGAAAGTAGATTTAATAAAATCAAAAATTTCATTAAAATAATAATCCTTTTTATAATTTGATAATGCATTGACATATTTAATAAAAAATTCATTTATAGGTTTTATCTGTTTAATCAACAAACAAAAATAATATATAAATGAGTCTGGTCTTTCTTCAAAATTCTTTTTGATATTGTAATAATTTAATTTTTTCTCTTTAATTTTATCCTTAAATTCATTACTCATTGAAATAAATAGTTTTTCATAGCCAAATAAAATGGAAACATAGTTATAAATGACAACATAATATCTATCTTTTAAGTATTGAGAATCATTTAAATTTTCTTCTTTGAACTTATATTGTTTTCTATGATTTTTAAGATAGGAAATGAAAAAATATTTAAAAGCTTCGAATTGTTGAGAAAACAATGGTTCAAAAACAAGTAATATTTCTTCATATTCTTTTTGCAAAGAAGGAATTTGACAGTCTTTTTCATTAAATAGAAATTTTAATGATAGATCAAATTCTGCATATTTAAAAATGAAATCCGGATATTCAATAGTTAAATTCCTATATAATTGAAATATACCATCTTCATAGTGAATATTTGGCTGTAAAACAAAGTAATCTGGACTTATACTAATTATAAATTCATCTTGTGAGGAAAATAAAACAAATGAAACAACTAAAAATATAAAGACAAATAGTCTTTTCATATAAAAATCCTTTATCTATATAAATATTATTAACTTATTATGACCATTATAAATTTATTAATATTTTAGGATTTAAATTTCAAGTTAATATATGTTCATAATCTAAATAATCTATAAAAACTTCAAAATCCTCATATTTAATTTTCAATCTAATACTCTCTTGCAAGTTTCTAAAAATCAGAATTTTCAATCCTCTTGTTCAAATAAAAAAGAATAAAAATATTTATTTGCTTTATTTATGACCTTTAATATTTCATTTTTTTTAAGATAAAATTTGTTATTACTAAAAACTATTATTTTGTAATTTATAGAAATAATCAATATATTGTTTAACAAAATCAGCCCAGAATTTTACTTTTCCAACATATTCTATTTTATTAAAAAAGCTGTAGTAATCAATATAATTATAAAAATCAGAGAAATAATTTAAGATTTCAAAAGAATCTCCTTCAAAATTCAAATTAAAATTAGAACCATTGTAATTTAATTCTTTAAGGATTACGGGTATAATAGCATATGCCATTGCTTCTTTTAATCCAAAAAGTATCTTTATATTTCCTTTATTATATTCTTCAACTATTTTTTTTGTAAATTTGTAATCCCAAAAATAACCAAAAACTTCAATAGGATTATATAAATCTTCATTTTTATTTAATATTTTGTACATAAAATTAGTAATATAAAACAATTTATCAACAATAACTGAGTCATTGCATATCTCTTCATATATTTGAAAACTTAATCCAGATTTATTCTGATACTGATGGACTAATTCATGACACAACACCGCAGTAAATTCGTAACTTTTTGTATAAAAACATAAATCTATAAACTCATTATAATAGATAGATTTATTTAAATTTACATCTGGATTTATGATATTCAAAAGAATTCTTACATCATTAATATCAATATATTTTTTAATTATTTTTATACCAGTTCTTATATCTTCTATATATTTTTCTAATTCGTCTTCAATAATTTCATTGAATTCGTTTAATTTATTATCAAATTTAGTTGAAAATAAGATCGATTTTTCAATTAATAAATTAGATATATTAGATAAATAAGATATATTAGTTGAATTATCTTTTTTTTCTTGATTTAAGTTTTTCATTAATTGTTCAATATTATTTTCATTAAAAAATATCTCAAACTCCTTTGTATTAATGAAACTTTTGATATTTTCATCCAATTTCTCAGGAAAAACATGGATTTTGTGATTCGTTTTCATCAAAAAAATTAGACTTGCATATCTAAACTTAGATGTATATATATTAATATTTATATCTTCAATGTTTAGTTTATAGATTTTATAATACTGATCTGAATCTAAATTTAATGAATTATTTTGATCTGCATAAATATAATCATTTTGAAGAAGTATAAAAAATAAGAATAATAAAAATATGAGAAATATGAGAATAAATTTATTGTTTTTCATAGTTTTAGTTTTATAAAAGTATTAATTCATAAAAATTTTAATATTAAATTTTACAAAAACAATCCACTTTTATTCTTTTATTATGCTTTTTTATTTTTTCTTTTTTATTCACATTTTTATTTTTTAATTATTGCTTTTTTAACTTTTATTTATTAATGTTTAACTTTTGAGCATTACTTTTTTAACTTGTAATCATTACTTTTTAACTTTTATTATTTTTTTCTTATTTGTCTCTTTTTTTATTTTCTTTTTTGTTTTTAATTTATTTTGATTTTAAACTTTTTATTTTTGGTTTTTTAATTTTCCTTAATCCATTTTTATAATTAAGTTTACATCAAAAAAACTATTACTGAAATTTGTTTGGGTGGGTGGCGGGGTGGTCTGAGGCCTATGAATAATATAAGATTAGAAATGGATAAAAATAAACAATCTAAGTTGATAATCATGCACAAGGCATAATTTCATACCCAATTTATCCTGATGTAAATGAATAATCTAACTGGTAAGACTGCATAGGGGACAATTTCATACAGCATATATTCTGATGTAAAAAAATAATCTAACTTGACAAGGCTTTTTCAAATGTTTGAATAAGAGCAGAAGTTAAGGAGAAGTTTTCAAATGAGCGAAAAAAAGAAGTTTGTCATTAAGATTAAAAGACCTGTAAATTTAGTAGATGAAAGTGAAAGTCTCGCCAAAGAAAAAAGGGAAGATATGGATATTAGTTCAGAGATGGTTGAAAATAAAAAGAAAATTGAAGCTGAAATAAAGACAAATAAAAAAGACTTTGATAAGATTAATATACATAAGGATAAAATAGGTAAGATAAAAATAGATGATAAAAAATCTGACAAGATAGAATCTGAAAAAGCAGTTTCGAAAATCAAAATAAAAGTTAAAGATAAAAATATTAAAGATAAAAATATTAATGAAAATATCACTGAATATGACACTGAGTCTTTGGAAAATAAATCAACCGACAAAAAATCAAAAAAAAGTCGCGAAAAAATTGATGAAGATACTCCTACGATGCAGTACCAGATGCCACCTGTTGATTTTATTGGTTTAATAGCCCAAAGACTTTCCTTAAGACAAAATCAGGTTGAAAATACCGTAAAACTTTTAGATGAAGAAAATACGGTTCCATTTATTGCAAGATATAGAAAAGAGATGACTGGTTCACTCGATGAGGTGCAGATTAGATCCATTGAAAAGCAGATAAATTATGAAAGAAATCTTTATCAAAGGAAAGGGGAAGTCTTAAGTTCCATACTTTCACAAGGTAAGCTTACAGAAGAGCTTGAAAAGAAGATACTTAACTCTGAAAAATTATCTGAAATTGAAGAACTTTACCTACCATATAAACCCAAAAGAAAGACAAGAGCAGCTAAAGCTATTGAAAAAGGTCTTGCACCACTTGCAGAAATTATTAAGAAGAATTTGAATCCTGAAGTTGCTGCAAAGGATTTTGTTAATAGTGAAAAAGGTGTTGCAAACACTGAAGAGGCTCTTGCTGGTGCCATGGATATAATCGCTGAAGAGTATGCTGAATTTTTTGATGTCAGAAATCTTCTTAGACAGACAATAATAGATACTGGGAATTTCGAAGTTAAAAAGAAAAATCCAGAAGAAAAAGATGAATTTGATATGTATAAAGATTATAAAGAACCAGTAAAAACTATTAAAAATCATCGTATTTTAGCTATAAATAGAGGGGAGACAAAGGATAAATTGTCCGTAAAAGTCACTGTTGATGATGAATTTGCTTTTAAATCAACATATAGTCTCTTTGTAAATAAAAATCAGTGCGTAGATAACAAATGGCTCAATCTTGCATGTGAAGATGGATATAAAAGACTTTTATTGCCATCGATCATCTCGGATATAAGGCAAAACCTTACAGAAAAAGCTGAAAAAGAGGCAATAACTGTATTTGCAAAAAATCTTTTTAACCTTCTGCTCACACCACCTCTCAAAAACCGAAGAATCCTTGCCATAGATCCTGGAATAAGAACAGGTTCCAAGGTTGCTATACTTGATGAATTTGGAAACTATCTTGATGATACCAAGATTTATCAAGAAGATTCAGAGTTAGCTACCGATACCATTGAAAAACTTGTAAAAAAGTATAAAATCGAACTTATAGCCATAGGTAATGGAACTGCTTCTCGTGATGTCGAAAAGCTTGTTGCAAGAGCTATAAAAGAAAGAGACTTAAAATGCAAGTTTTTAATAGTCCCTGAAACAGGTGCTTCGGTTTATTCTGCTTCAGATGTAGCAAGAGAAGAATTCCCAAATCTCGATGTCACTGTTAGAGGTGCTATATCCATAGGAAGAAGAGTTTTAGATCCACTTACCGAATATGTGAAAATTGATCCCAAATCTCTTGGAGTCGGCCAATATCAGCATGATGTCAATCAAAGAGAACTGACGAAAACACTCGATGAAATTGTTGAAGATGCAGTAAATAAAGTTGGAGTATTTTTAAATACCGCTTCTGTTCAGTTATTAAAACATGTAAGTGGAATTTCAGAAAAAGTAGCTAAAAACATAGTTGATTATAGATTAAAACATGGACCATTTAAAAGTAGATTCGATTTGCTTAAAGTCCCAGGTATTGGTGAGAAGGTCTTTACGCAAGCCGCTGGATTTTTAAGGATACCAGAATCTTCAAATAAACTTGATAATAGCTGGATACATCCAGAATCCTATCCTATAGCAGAAGAACTTTTAAAAATAATGGAAACTGGTAGAGAACTTAAGGAAGAAATCGCCATTGAAATAGCCAAAAAATATGGGAAAAACAAAGAAACAATCAACGATATCTTAGAAGATTTTAAGAAACCAGGAAGAGATCCAAGAGAAGATATCGAATCTCCTATATTAAAAGCAGATGTTCTTACGATCGAAGATTTGAAAGAAGGTATGTTGCTAAAGGGAACAGTAAGAAATGTTACAGATTTCGGAGCTTTTGTTGATATCGGGATTAAAAATGATGGTCTTGTTCATATATCTGAACTTTCAGATAGTTTTGTGGAAGATCCTTTAAATATTGTCCAAGTCGGACAGATAGTCGAAGTAAGAGTCATAGAGATAGACAAAGAAAGAGGAAGAGTATCTCTTTCAATGAAAAAAGAAAGCGTAAAATCACAAGTTGGTTCTTTTTCGAAAAATAATAAAACAAATGATGAAAATAAAGAGCAAAAATCTTTTAAGAATCAACCTCAAAGAGGAACGACATTTGGCGATCTTTTTAAGAATAGTAAATAACTATGAATATCCTTTATGTACCATCTTGGTTTATTAGCAGAAAAAAGCCATCAAATGGAATCTTTTTTTATGAACAGGCAAAAGCAATTTCAAAGTTTGTAGATAATATATTTATTGTTTATCAAAAAGAAATAGAATCAAATCCATTAAATTTGAAGAATGAAAAAAATATTCATTTTTACCCTTTCCCTAAGTTACACTACAAAAGATCATTTTTTTTATATGATTTTTTGAATTATTATGTAAAAAAAATCATTAAAAAATATGGGAAAATAGATCTAATACATGCACAATCATTTTTTTGGGCTGGAGTTGAATCTGCAAAGATTTCCATGAAATACAATATACCTTTAATAATTACGGAGCATCACTCTAGATTTTTAGTTGGAAAAGAAAAACTAGAAAATATAAAGGTTTTACAAAAGACCATAGAAAATTCATCGAAAGTTGTTTTCGTTAGTAATGCATTAAAAGATAGTTTTATCACTAATATTTTGCATGATCAAAACTATCAACTTTCAAAATTTTTAGTTATTCCAAATTTGGTCCCAGATGATTTTTTTAAGAATCTTAATGAAAAATCAAGCAAAATCTATGATGATATAGATAGAAAATTCAAAATAGATAAATCAAAATTTATTTTTTCAACTATTGCTAACCTAAAACCATCAAAGGGATTTGATTTAGTTATAGATTCATTTTACGAAGCATTTAGTAAGATAAAAAATCTGGATAAAGTTGTTTTACTTATTGGAGGTGAAGGATCATATAAGAGTTCTATCCAAAGTAAAATTGAAAAGTACAACCTTAAAAATAATATTATTCTTTTAGGACAGTTAAGCCGACAAGAAGTAGAATACATACTTGAAAATTCAGATTGTTTTGTCTATGGCAGTGAATATGAAACATTTGGAGTAGTTCTTGCGGAAGCTTTAGCAAAAGGTGTTTCTGTCATAACTACCGACTGTAAAGGTCCAATCGATTTTATAAATGAAACAAATGGGATTATTGTAAAAGAAAGAAAGATCGATGAGTTTTCTAATGCTCTACTTAATATTTATAACAATAAAAACAGATTTGATAAAGAAAAAATAAAGCAGTTCGCCTTCGAAAATCTAAGCGAAACTGCTTTTATAAAAAGATATAAAAAACTATATGAACAAACTATTATTCAGAGATAGAGACAGCAACATCATTGATGAGTTTGGAAATATCAAAATCAATATCGATATGAACATTTTCAAGTTTATCACTTGCATTAAGATAAAGAACTGTAGCTGGTTGGAATCCATTGAATTTTGTTGCTGACATGATACTATAAGCACCAATATCTGTTGAAAATATCTTATCTCCAATGCCAATATCTGCTGGAAGCATGACATTTTCCGCAATTATATCAATGGAATCACAAGTAGGACCTGCTATTGTATAAGGAATTAACTTACCGACATATTGATCTGAATAGTATTTTTTATCTACAGGGAAAAATGCGAACTTTGCATGGTCATAAATAGTTCCAGAATAACAACCATAGACCCCATCATTCAAAAATAGCCAGTTAACCCCATCTCTATGTTTTTTACCAATAATCATACTTATTAATGTCCCAGCAGCAGCGGAGATCACTCTTCCTGGTTCTGCATAAAATTTTATACCAGGGAAATCAAATGATCTGATAACTTCTTGCAAAGACTTAAAAAAGGTATCAAGATTATCTATACCAGTTGCTTTTTCAGTATCTACTGGGAAACCACCTCCAATATCTATAACGGAAAGTTCAATATCATAATCGTTTTTTACCTTCTTGATAATGGACATACAATCATTTAAACTTTTTCTATAGTTTTCTACTAAGTAAGACTGTGTACCAACATGAAAGGCAAGTCCAGCTGGATTTAAACCAAGGTCGTACGCCTTTTTAATAAGTGCTGGTGCTTCATCTACTGTACAACCAAATTTTAATGATAAATCAGTTTGAACATCTTGAGAATATGTTTTTATTCTTAAAATAGCCTTTGGAGTAAAAGCATGGTTATGTTTTTTCTTAAAGTTGTAAATCTTTTCAAGTTCGGCTTCATTGTCATAGGTATAACCATCCACTCTCTTTTTGAACATGAAATCAAGAGAATGTTCATTTTTAATAGGGTTTGCAAGAATCATTCTGCTTCCAGGTATTTTTAACCTAGAAAGAAGACTTATCTCTCCCGCTGATGCAACATCAAAGCAAACATTCTCATCTTTCAACATATCTAGTATCCAGGTATCAGCATTTGACTTTATTGCATAATGTATGAAAATCTCTGGAACATATTTTCTAAAATAGTTAAGAGATTTTCTAATTTCTGATTCCTGTAAAATCAAGAAAGGTGTTGGATGCTTTTTCATCAAGTTTTCAAGTATTTCTCTTTTTTTCAGGATTCGGTTATTCTTGTCCTGTGCAACAATTTCAAGATAAGAAAGACTAGGCTTATACATTTTTTTAGTCCTACCTCCATAAAACCAAAATATTGATAAATCAATTAAAACTTCCTATATTTTTTTGAATATCTGTCAATAGAAAATTTTATATATAAGTATTTTTTTTATTTTTTTTAAAAATTTAATTTTAGTCTTGACTTAAATTTTTAGTCTTCTATAATTTTTATAGATAAAATTAATAAAATTTTTAGGTGTTTTTATGAATGGAATTGAATACAACCTCACACCAGGTTTAGAAGATTACCTACTTGCAGTAAATAAGTTAGTTAATGAGAAAAAGACAGTAAGGTTAAAAGATATTTCCGCTATTATTGGAGTAACAAATGCTTCTGCAACTTCAGCCATCTCTCAACTTGTAGAAAGAGGTTTTTTAACTCATTCACCTTATGAATATATTGATATAACACCTTTGGGAGTTGCTTACGCCGAAGAGATAAGCCGAAGAAGAAATGTGATAACAAAATTTTTCAAAAAATTTATAAATTTGAAAGATAATGAGATAGAAAAAATTGTCTGTAAAATCGAGCATTTCTTATCTCCTTTTATTTCCGATTTTCAAAAAACTATAGAATTTTTTGAAAACAATAGAGATTGCTATGAAAAACTCGCACAATACCTTAATTTTGATCAACATACTACCAAAGAAGAAACAAAAATTGAGATTGAAAATCCTAAGATTATCCCACTGACAATGGCAAATAAAGGAAGATATAGAATTAAATACTTTTCAGGTTATAGGATAGAATTAAGACTTAAACAGATGGGGATACTGCCTTTAGATGAAATAGAAGTGCTATCTAATCAATCTGGCCAGGTTCTTATCGCAAAAGACACCTTAAGAATTGGTCTTGGAAGAGGTGCTGCACATCATATAATGATAGAAAAAATATAGAAAAAATTTTTTTAGGATAAACTTTGATGGAAAAGAATGAAAAGAAGATTGCAATTATCGGAAATCCTAATTCTGGGAAGACTACCCTATTTAACCTTTTAACTGGTTCAAATCAAAAAACTGGAAATTGGTCTGGGGTAACTGTAGAAAGGATTGAAGGAAAATTCGAGACAGAAAATTTTTCAGTTACAATTGTTGATTTACCTGGTCTATGGGGATTCTTTTCTGACTCTTTAGATGAAACAATTGCAAAAAAATTTCTTATAGAGGAAGATTTTGATCTTATCTTAACAATTGTTGACGGCACAATGCTTGAAAGAAGTTTAATACTAACCTTATCTCTATTGGATAGAAAAGTACCAATTCTTCTTGTTATTAATATGTGTGATGAACTTGAAGATTATGGTATCACTATCTATCCTGAAAAGGTTAAACAGTTTATTCCAGTGGACGCTGTTTTAATTAGTGCATTAAAGAGTATAGGATTAGAAAAACTCATTGAAGCAATAGATAAAAAACTAGCTCAAACAGATATCTTAGAATCAGATGATAAAGAAGAATTTTTAAAAAATAATGGGATACTTCCAGAAGACTTTTATCAACAGGTTGATTTGATATATAAAAAACTAAAAGAATTTTTACCAAATTATTCTAAAAGCAAACTTTGGTATTGCTCTATCTTTTTCTTATGTATGGATTCATCAATATATGATGTTTTACCTTTAAGTATCGAACAGAAATTATATATTTCAGCACTTGCGAAAGAAGGAGCATCTGTTCTTGCAAGACAATATAAACAAGATCCTGTTAATATTTTATTGGACTATCGCTATAGTAAGGCTAAAGCACTAACAAATGAGATTTCAAAGAAAAAAGAGACTGGGAAAACAAGATTTTCACTATCAGATTCAATAGATAGAATCTTAACATCAAGATTCTTAGGTCTTATAGTATTTTTTATAGCCTTATTTTTGCTATTTCAACTCACCTTTACTTTTAGTAAACCACTTTCAAATCTTATAACAACTGGCTTTGACCTACTATCAAAAATATTGGAAAATGTTACAACCAAAAATTCCTTTCAAGATTTTATTAAAGACTTACTATTGAAAGGATTACTACCTCCTTTAAGTGCAGTTGGTTCATTTGTTCCGGTTATAGCAATCCTGTTTTTTTTGATAGCTCTTTTAGAAGATTCTGGATATATGGCAAGAGCCTCTTTTATGTCGGATAAACTTATGCACATAGCTGGACTTCATGGAAAATCTTTTATACCGTTGATTTTGGGTTTTGGTTGCAATGTGCCTGCTATAATGGCAGCCAGAACCTTAGAAACACCTAAAGATCGTATTATAACAATCCTTATATCACCACTTATCTCATGTTCAGCAAGGCTTCCGATCTATCTTCTTTTTGTTTCAATATTTTTCCCAAAAAATCCTGCTCTTATAGTTTTTTCTCTTTATTTGATAGGTCTTATCCTTGCAATCTTGATTGGTAGGATATTTAAGAAAATTTTTTTCAAGTATGATGAAGTAACACTTTTGATTGACCTTCCACCATATAGGGTCCCATCCTTGAAAAATGCAATTCGATCTATGTCAACTAGGGTTGCAGATTTTATTAAAAGAATAATTATTTATATATTAGTTGCTTCTATGATTTTATTTTTCCTATCTTATTTTCCAGATAAAAACTCTTATGGAAGTGATAAAAGTATTATCGGAAAAATAGCAAGCATCTTTTCTCCAATACTTTCGCCACTTGGTTTTGGTTACTGGCAGATTTTGGTATCTTTAATTTTTGGATTTATTGGAAAAGAGCTTGTTGTCGGAAGCCTTGCTACTTTGATCCCATCAATAAATAGCCCTGTACATGGCATACTTAACTTTCCAAATTCTCTTATGGTTTTTTTTAATCCTGCTTCAGCATATGCTTTCTTAATATTTACTCTTCTTTATGTACCATGCATAGCAACAGTCGCTATAATACGAAAAGAGGCCGGTAAAAAGTGGATGTGGATAAGTATAGCATATCAATTGGCACTTGCGTATGTTGCATCTTTTGTAGCCTATTCTATAGGTAAACTATTTATCTGATATTCTACATTATTAAAATTCTTTTAATAAAGTTGAAAGAATTATTAGGTTGAAAGTGGAAGTAAGTAATTTTCTAATTTAGAAATAAAATATTTTGGTTGGAACTTTCAAGGAATATTTTTTGATATTTTTTTTGTTCTTAACTTAACCTTCCACTATCTTGGCCCCATCATGGTTTATTTTTACTTTTTTGATCTCCCATAATCTATTGTATTTCTTATTTATATATCTTAATTTTTCTTTCATATTTTCTTCGAAATAATCCTTTTTACTTTCGCGATCTGATTCATAGGTTTCTTCATTTTTTTTATCAAAACTTAAATTTTTCTTACTTTGATCTATATTTTTACCACTATAGTTCAAATTATTTTCAATTGCCTTTGTTATAGCGACAATACTTGAACCAGAACCACTTATAAATGTAGCAATTGCACCAGATTCTTTTGAATACTCTATTATTTCATCATAGTTAAAGATAAGTTTACTTCTATATCTTTGATGAAGTCTATCTTCAAAGCTAAACTTAAATAGATTCTCGTCATTATTAATCAAAGAAGTAAAAAGCAAAGCCAACCTTGATAGATTAAAAACAGCATCCGTAAATTCAACTGTTTTGGGTAAAAGTTCTCGTGCCTTCTCTGTTTTTACTTCAAAATCAGGGATTAAAACATAAAAGTTATACCTTTCTAAAAACTCACTGCTAATATTGATCTTTTGCGAGTATATTGTATTGTTCTCGTTATCTATGGCTGAAGATGTTATTCCACCTAAAATTGCAGCAGAGATATTATCTGGATGCCCTTCAATTTCAGTACCAAACTTAACAAGCTGAGTGTTATCAAACTTGCTTTTTCCATGATTTTTAAAAAGATATTCATTTGCAAAAGCAAGCCCTGCTGCGATACATGAAGCACTACTTCCAAGTCCTCTTGCTATAGGTATTTCACTTTCTATATTTATTGAAATCCTATTCTTTATTTTATCCCAATATTCTTTATCTACTTTTTCAAATATCTTTTTCATCCCCTTAACTATAAGGTTATCTTCATTACAATACTCTTTTGGGCAACCCATTATATTAAAACAATCTGAATCATATTTAATTTCAACTTTTAAAAAGATCTCGAGTGCCATACCAAGAACATCGAATCCAGACGCAAGATTTGAAGTTGTTGCTGGAACTACTATCTTCATTTTATTAGCCTTTTTACCTTATTAACTTTTAATCCTAATAAATAATTTGCTTTTTTATCTTAAATAAAATAATACTTTTACATTAAAATTAACTCTAAATATTTTTGAAGAATTTTTACGGTTCAACCTAATTTTATATAAATTTGTTTGTAAATCTCGAAATTTAACATAAAATATTTTCTAAAAATCCTTTGACATCCTCTTTCTTAACACAAATATTATGAAGTACTGGTAGATTTTTAAGATTTTCAATCGGTTTTGGTATATTCAATCCAGTTTTTTGTGCGAGTAGAAAGGCAAGTTCAAGCTCGTTAAATCTATTTATGGCATAAGAAAATCCGCCAATTGCTTCAAGACAAACTTTTGGAAACTTAAATGGACTTGCCGTTGAAACAATCACGGTTCTTTTATTTGCCAAATCTTCACAGCCAAAATCTTTACAGAATTTTATATAATCTTCATAGACCTTATATGCAACTGCTGTATGAGGATCAATAAGGTAATTGTATTTATTATATACTTTATTTATACTTGAGATTGTTTCAATATCTGTTGCAAAAGATGAATAAAATCTATTTATCTTGTTGATATTTTCTCTATCAAGTTCAAAATAGTTTTTATTGATTCCATTTTTATATTTATTTATTATTTCAAAATTTTGATCTGTAATATCAAACAAGAACCTTTCAAAATTGCTAGAAATAAGTATATCCATAGATGGTGAAATAGTCTTATAAAATTGCCTATTTAAATCCATCTTCCCAGTTGTAAAGAAATCGTATAAAATATTGTTACTGTTAGATGCACAAATTATTGTTTCAATAGGCAGTCCCATCTTCTTTGCATAATAACATGCTAAAATATTTCCAAAATTTCCAGTTGGAACTACGAAATTTATCTTTTCATTACGATTTATCTTTTTATTTTCTATTAAGTTTACGTAAGTGTAAAAGTAATAGATAATTTGAGGAATAAGTCTACCTATATTGATAGAATTTGCTGATGTAAATATGATTCCTTTTGATCTCATCTTATTATTGAATTCTTCATCGATAAAAATCTGCTTCACAACTCTTTGAGCATCGTCAAAATTCCCTTCAATAGCTATTACATGCAAGTTTTTACCACTTGAACTTACCATTTGAAGTTTTTGAAGATAACTTACACCATCCTGAGGATAAAAAACCACTACTTCTATACCTTCAATTTCAGAAAATGCCTCTAAAACAGCTTTACCAGTATCTCCAGAAGTAGCGGTAAGAATAACTATCTTATCTTTAATACCCAGTTTATTAGCAGATTCCTTTAACAAATATGGAAATATTGATAGAGCAAAATCCTTAAAAGCGCAGGTTTTACCATGATAAAGTTCAAGAAATGAAATTGAATCGAAAGATTTAATTTCAGCTATAGCCTCAGTTTCGAAGTTTTTAATGTTATATGAATCTTTGATAATTTTTTTTTGACTATTTTCATCAAAATCATCAAAAAAAATTTTAAGTATTTCGAAGGCAACTTCTTGATAATTTTTACCAATTATTCTTTCTAAATCAAAAGTAGGAAAGGTTCTTGGAACAAAAAGCCCTCCATCCTCAGCGAGACCTTTGACTACTGCATATGCAGAATCTGCAGCATTAAGAAAGTTATCTGAAGTAGATACATTATTTTGAATTTCTTTTCTTAAATCTTTTAAATCATTTCTAGTGCTTATATACTGCATTTTTTTGACCTCAATTGATTTAACTAAAATCAATATACTAAAATCAATATATAACAAAAATCATATTTACCCAAATTCTTCTATCCCTCATTTTAAGATAAACAAATCATAAGTAAAAATCAGAAAATTCTAATATATAAATCAAAAACTTATAGAAGTCGAAATTGAAAAACTAAATTTCTCGGTTCCAGTAAAGGTAAATTCTCTTCCTTCTTCTCCACCAAAATAATTCAGAGAATAACTAAATGGTAATATATTTGGTAGACTAAATGAATGAGATAGACTTAATCTATATGAAAAATCAGTTAAATTCATTAAAAATGAGATAGATAATGACATATATGTATTTATAAAATTTGATTTGGTAAGTCTTGAAAAAATATAATATTTCCCAATATAAAGAATAGAGCCTTTCCCAGCCAATGCACTTGCAATTGCAAGTTGATATATATTTTCTGATTCTTGGGTATCATCTAGTTCATAACCATCAGAGTTGTAAAAGAAATCAAGTTCAAACGAATAATCTTTTTTATCACCAAACACCTTGGATATACCAATTGTCGCTGAAAATACCGCTTCATCTGTGTATGAATAAATAGGAATTAAATTTGAACCAAAAGTAGTATAATCCACAACTTTTTCGGTGTATCCCTTCATCGAAAAAGCTGCTTCTCCCAATATCCCAAATCCAAGAAGATACCCTGAAAAATCAAAACCAAACTTTGCATATTCATCTTTAGTAAGGTAAGTTGATAATGCTAATTCGAAATCTCCAATTGTCCAATCTGCTCTTATACCTATGGATGTTGCATCAATAAAATCCGTAATAATATCTTGATTCATAGGTGCAGTATTATAAAAATCAAAAAACACAAACAGATTAAACTTTTTTATTGGAAGATGAAGTCTCACTCCATTTTTACCTTCCCTACTATCTATAGATTCTAAAGGATTGTATTTTGCTATATTTATAAAATCTGCTGGAGTCCAGATATTTGCAGCTCCCCAATGGATAACCTGCTTACCAATCCTTATAAATAAAATATTATTTATAGACAAATCAAAAAATATTTCCAGTAGATTAAATGAGTCATTAAAGTTAGATAATGATAAATTTGAACTGCTTAAGTTTACAGTAGTGTCAGAAAATGCGGCTAAAGTATGAGAAAAGCTTTCTGAAAGGTAAAATTTAGCATAAGGTTCATAAATTATAGATAAAAAGCCAATCCCACTCAAGGTCCAAAAATTAGTGTATTCATCAAATTGAAGAGGAAAATTTAATACAGATGAAAACTGTAGTGTTCCTCCAAAGAAAACTTGCAATTGACTTGCATTTTTTTGAGCTTGTTCAACAGTCTGATCAAAACTTCCTTCATCATATATACTATCATCATCACTGTCCTGAGCAAATAAAACCTGATTTACACTCAAAACAAGAGAAAAAACAAGAATAGAAAAAAGCAAAAAAGATAATATTGAATTTATTTTTATAAATTTTTTGTTTTTCTTTTCCATAACTTACTCCTTCATTAAATCCAAGATCCAAAATTATTGTTTCGATTGCTGCTCTAAAAATGCTTTTGTAAAGACATAATCTGGAATTGGAGCAAAGGATAATGTGGCTTCATCAACTGTAACCCAAGTTCTACTTCCCTCTATCTTATTATCACTCATAAACTTTGTCACAAACATCTTACCACCTTTGATAGGAATGTATTTTACATAGTATGTAACCTGCATAAGCGTACCTGATAAAGAAAATGCCTCCTGTTTCATTGTAAGATAATCTGAAACTCTTATATACCACTTTTGAATCGGATATGAGACATCGGCCTCTTTTGCATTAAGTTCTATTACATAGCAATCAGCCTTATTTACGATAGCATTCGGTAACATCTTAACATAGTATAAATCTAAAGTCTTTTTCTTCTCAAAATCCTCCGCTTTCGCATCGGTCGAACCAACATTTTCCTTTCGGTTTTTATGGATGAATTCTCTTGTTGAAGGGATATACATATATAGATTATCTTCCAGCCTTAGATAACCCTTCCCCTTTTCGCTTTCTGGCTCTAGGAATATTATTACAAATGCATTATCTTTATCTCTTCTATAATATTTTGCTTTATAAATCTTATCTGGTTCACCAGATTTTTGCTGTAAAAAAAGTACAGTTGCTGTTATATCCGTATTCTCAATATTTGTAATACTTTCCATCTTTTTTATTATTTCCTCAGCTTTAGGATCATTCTTGGCTTGAAAACTGAACAATGTTAGTATAAATGTAAATAGTACAAGATATACTAAAAGAATAATAAATTTTTTATTCATAAATTTTCCTCCATTCATTGTTTATTTATTACTTTCTGTATCCATTTCATGCTAATTTTTTTTCCTTATTTTATTGGTATCCTAATTTATTGTATCTTATTTTGTTTAATCTTTTTTATTTGCATCTTTTTTTTGGTGTCTCAATTTCAATGAACTGCATTAAGAGCATCTATCGGTTTGATTTTCCCAGCATATTTAGATGGAATATATGAAAAGATTGCTGAAAAAATTGTAAGTACTGCAAGTATACTTATTATATTTGAAATCTTTGGTATTAAAACAAGATGTCCTTTGTCAAACAAAAAACTTATATCAACAGGAACATTGAAAGTTATGAAATTTCCAAATAGAACTATCAAAAAAAGTGAGATTACTATCCCGACAGTGGCAAACAGTATTGCTAAAAAGATATTTTCATATATATAAAGTGAAACAACCTTATTTGCAGACATTCCTATGGTTCTCATAGTTCCTATTTCTCTCATCTGATCATTTATGGTCATCCTGATATTCACATAAAGAGAGATTGCTATTATTAAAAGCATTACAACTGTAACTATATATGCAAATGTTCGAATACTATTTATCATTTGATTTAATGCTGATAGTATCTCCTCAAGTGTAAAAATTGTGTAATGATATTTATAAATCGAACTTTCTTCAAATATTTTTTTAGATTTCGGATTTGAACGAATATTAAAACCACCTTCCTGCCTTTGTATCACTGGCTTTTCTATCATATATGTCGGATCTTTCGAAAGTTCTTTCATCAAAAGCACCCTCTTCTCATCTGCTCCTTTTATCGATTCCGTAAAAATAAGCAATGATGAAGCCCCCTTTTCTGGGTAAAGCATTATCTTTTGTAAATATTCAAAATGCGAATATATCATATTTTGAGCAAATGGGTTGGTGTTCTTGTATATCCCTTTAATTATAAAAGTCGCAGTATTGTATGCACCGTAAATAGTTCTAGTAGATACTATAAACTCATCATTTATATTAAACTCAAAGTATTCGGCAAGATCTTGAGGGATAATTACTGCGGAGGAAGTGTTAACAAACTCATTAAAGTCCCCTTTGACAATTTTTATCTGAGATTCTAATGATTTACTTTCCCTTTGTAAATCTAGCCCTGTTATAGATGAAGATTTAGTATATCCTTTATTGTAGATTCTACTAAACATAGAGATTCTAGGAAAGACTTCGACCTTACTTGTAAATGTTTGTTTTATTGCATCTTCAATCTTAGAATAATCTGGAATAATATCATAAATCTTGCCATTATCTTTGTATTGACCATAGATATTTAAATGCCCTACGAATGATTTTGATAGATTGTTGCCAAAATTTATAACTACACCATTAGTGAAGGCAAGAAGAATCATCAAAATAATTGTTACTATAGTATAAGTTACTCCAAGAGAAAATGTCCTTTTTTTATCTCTAAATATATTTCTAAATGCTATTTGAGGTATAACAATATTCATATTTAATCTCCAATATTTTAGTCTTTATTAGACTTTTTCTGACATTGCTTTTACAGGAGGAATCTTTGTTGCAAGACGGATAGGATAATATGTTGCTACGATTGATACTAATAGGATAAGTATGAAACTAAATATTATGGAAGAAAAGGAAACCATAAAGTATAATTTTCCACCTCCAAGCAAGACTTCTGCAATCATCTTGGGGATTGTAAGTCCAAACTTTTGAAAGTACAATAAAAATGGTAAACTTACAAAAACTCCAGCTATAAATCCAGTCAAATTTACCATCAAAGATTCTGATATAAACATATTTCTTATAAAAGCTTTACTGGCACCAATAGCCCTCATTGTTCCAATCTCATAGTATCTTTCATTGACATTGATAATAAGGGTATTCATTATTATTATTCCGACAATAATGAATATTAAAGTTGTAGTAATCAATATAAATATTCTCATTGCATTTGATATCTGATCAAGTCCACCAGAAGCTTCATTGTATGGAACAACTTTATAGGAATATTGATCTTGATATTTTTTAAAATGCTCTAAAGCATCATTTAGTTGGATCTGATCCTTTAACTTTACAGCAACCATCGTGTAACCACTTAATTTTGTCTGAGAAAGATTTTCAAATTTTATCTCCTTTGTAAAATCTACACTTTCTGATGCGAAGATATCTTCCTCACTTGAGCTTGACAATGCTTTTTCAAGTTGGCTTGATGGATTTATTATCTCAAAACCTACGAAGTTATAAAGGTTTGAATAGGTTTTCATATCTATAAAACAAGTCCCGCTTAGGATTCTTTTAAAAGCTTTATATTCAAAAATACCTACAATAGGCATTTTGACTGCATTGATACTACCATTTTGAGTAAATGATACAACCGTTAAAGTATCACCAACTTTCAATTCCCTATTGTATCTTTTTTTGAATCTATCACTTATCTCTTTTTCAATGAGTATTCCACTAGTATAATCCGCTTGATCTTCAGAATTTATTCCAAAGAAAGATCCTTCAAGCAAATTTATATTTTGAAATACTTTTCTATATCTTACTGGGTCTATCGCATTGAATATAAGGAAAAGTTCCTGCTCTTCTTCTTCCGGATTAGCTTTCAATTTATCTTCTTCAGTAACCTCTATGGTTGCAAAATTCTGTGTAAAGCTAGCGTAATCCTTTACAAGAGGATCATTTGATAAAAATTCTTCAATCTTCTCTATGTTTGGAATGTTCTGAAGAGGTGAAATAAAGGAGAAAGGTGAAGGTTTATCTTTAGATTTTTGCGAGTATATTATTAAATCTCCAGTAAAGTTATCAATAATTGCCTTCTTTGACCAATAACTTGCCGCATCTACAAATGATTGCCCTAAAATTATCAATATGGTTCCAAAAAAGACAAGAAAACAGATAGCAATCATCTTTCCTTTGTGCCTTAAAATGGATCTGAACGCTATTTTTAAGTATTCCATATTTTTTCCTTTTTTGATAAGACTAAAAAGTTTCAAGATTTCTAGTTTATTACTTTTCCATCATGAAGCCTAACTATCCTTTGAGCATGTTTCATGATATCTGGATCATGAGTTGAAAAGATAAATGTTGTCTTTTCAATTTCATTGATCTGTTTCATCAATGATATTATCTTATCTCCCGTTTCTGAATCAAGATTTGCAGTTGGTTCATCGGCAAGTACTATTACTGGTTTTGTAACCAATGCTCTTGCTATTGCAACTCGTTGTCTTTGACCGCCAGAAAGTTCTGACGGTTTATTTTTGATCCTATCTTCAAGACCTACTTCTTTGATAAGGTTCATTACTCTAGCTTTTCTTTCTTCCTTAGAAATGTTTTTCTGCAAAAGAAGTGGAAACTCTATATTTTCATATACATTTAATACTGGTATGAGATTAAAAGACTGAAATATAAATCCAAGTTTATTTAATCTATAATTTGTTAGTTTTTTATCATTAAACTTTGATACATCCTCATTATCTATTAAAACTGTTCCTTCTGTTGGTTTATCTATACAACCAATTAGATTTAATATTGTTGTTTTACCAGAGCCTGAAGGACCAGCTATACAAACGAATTCTCCAGTCTTTATTGATATATCAACTCCTCTAAGAGCATGGACTTCAGTTTTGTCGAGCATGTAAATTTTCTTGACGGAATTTAATTCTACAACATTCATGGCATCTCCTTTTAATATATATAATTAGTGTATTAATTCACTATTAAACTATTTATAACTAATTAATAAATTAAGTCAAATCTTTCAGATAGATGAATTTTATCATTATTTCTTATAATCTATAATTATAATTTAACTATAAAGAGATTGCAGGTCAAATTTTTAAATAAAAATCATAAACTGATGAATTAAGACATAGAAAAATTTATTTAGAAAACTTAAAGATTACTTAATAAAAATCATAAATTAATTGATTTAAATTTAGAAAAATTGACACAAAAATACCAAAGATTATTTAATAAAAATTATAAATTTATTGAGTTAAGATTTTTTTTATTTTTTCTATAGACTTTAATACAAACAGTTAATATTTAATAAAAAAATATTTATATTAATAACTTACAAAAAAAATTTAAAAAAATATTGAAAATTTTTTATTTTGTTCTATAAAATTTAAATATGGAGGATTTGTATGAAAAAGTTGATTTTTATTTTATTTGTTTTAGTTGTTTTTGCATTACCTCTTTTCGCTCAAACAACAAATGATCCATCAACATATTTTAAATCTTACTTAAAAAATGGTGATCTTTCGATTTATGCTTCAATTGGTTGGTGGTTTGGTTTGTGTGTTAATGCTGGAGCGGAACTTGTACTTGGAGAGTGGAATATAGCAAATATTTTACCGATTGATTTTTCTGTTGGTGTAAGAGTACTATATGAAGGTTGGTCTTATCTTGGTTATGGGGTAGAAACTTATTTTGGTGCTGCTCCTATGTTTATTATCCATATTGGAACTGTTGGGAATTTTGATTTTTATGAGGGTGTTGGTATCGGTTTTGCCTTTTATAATGGAGATTTTTATTATAATTATAAAAGTTTTGAAATAGGGGTTGCCGCTGTTTCAGGAGTTACTTGGTATTTATCTAGCAATCTTGGTTTGATTCTTGAATATGCTTATGTAGGATGGGTTAGTACTTGGGGAGTTGGTGTAACTTTAAAAATTTAAGAATATCTTATATAAAAATTATATTTTTAGTCAAAAAAAATTAAAAAACAGGTTCAACAAAGAATTTATTATTTGCTAAAATATAAAAGAATATCAAGAAAAAGTGGCTTAATATTTAAGCCACTTTTTTTATCTACCTTTTTTATATCTACTTTTAAAAATATCATCAAACTTAATCATATTTTTATATCGAAAAGAATAAAAATATTTAAAAATTAAAAATTGATGCTATTATTGATAAAAGGATTTGAGTTGAGCAATATGAAAAATATATGTATATATCTTTTTATTTTGCTTTTATTTATATCTTTATTAAATATAGAAGCATTTTCTAAAGATAAAAATCAACAAAACCCATTTACATCTTATATAGGCAACTCCCCCTTAGTTTTTTCAGCTTCTACAAGTTTAATTTTTTCATTTACTGCAATGGCAGAAATTAATCTTGGTCAATTTTATTTTGGTCAAATTCCTCTCGACTATTGTTTTGGTTTGATTTCAGCCTTTTTCATTCAGGGTTCTGCTTTTTCTATAGTAGCTTCACCTATCATAACAGTTCATCTTGGATTATCTTCTATTCCAATAGAACTAGTCGAAGGGATTGGACTTGGAGTGGGTTTCGATATAAATAGTGAAATAAAACCTAAAATAGCATTTACTGCAGTTTTTCAAATAAATTATTATCTTTCAAGTTTTAATGGCCTATTTATTCAGATATCTTCAATTTCTGGATATATGAATTGGGGATTAGGTATATTTTTTAATGCCAAAGGAGGAAAAAAGTGATATTACAAAAACAAAAAACTGTTTTATTTTCTACTATACTTCTTATTTTTCTTTTTCTGTTTATATCCCAAGACTATTCACATTTAGCAAAATACACAAGTTTTAACCTCGATAACGGTTTATCGGTCTATCTTATGCCAAAAACAGATATTCCTCTCGTCTCAGTATGGCTTGCATCTAAGACAGGTGCATATACTGAAACCCCTGATACAAATGGTCTTACCCATCTATTTGAACACATGTTTTTTAAAGCAAACAAACATATGAAGTCTGCTGTAGATTATTATAATACAATGAATAAATTGGGAATAATTTATAATGGTTATACTTCTAAAGAATTTGTATATTATTATTATATTCTACCAAAAACTTTATTAGAACCTGCTACAAGACTCATGCATGATTCTATTGTATTTACTGGTTTAAATCCCGAAGAACTTGAAAAAGAAATACTTGTTGTTACAGAAGAATTCAATCTTAGGAATTCAGATCCAGATTATAATCTTACTTCAAGATTGATGCCTCAAGCTTTATATCAGGATCAGTTTTATAGATTTGATGTTATTGGTGATATGGATGTTGTAAAAAATGCGACAGTAGAAAAACTTCAAAAAATAAAAGATAACTTCTTTACTCCAAAAAATTCTGCAATCTTCATCATCGGTGATTTTGATATCGAAAATGCAAAAAAAATTGTAACAGATATATTTAGCGATTGGTTGGGAAATAATCCACCAGCTTTAAACATCAATCCAGTAAAACCCTTAAAAGAAAATGTAGTTATATTTAATTATATGCAAAATCCATACTATGCAAAAATATACGTAATGTTAAATGGTCCTAGTTCAATAGATAAAGATGGAGAAAGGCTTGGATATGCCGCTGATATACTTTTACAAAGTTTAAGACTTCAAAATCATCCTTTCGGTAAAGCTTTAGCACCTTATGTCTATAGTTGGGATTTTTATTATCAGACAGGTCTTTATGATGGTCCTATATGGTTTACTGCGGTTGTTCCAGTAAATCAAGTTGCTAATGTCTATAAGATTTTCAAGGATAATTTAAATAAAATAATAAATGATGAATCTTATTGGAATAATACTTCTTTTATTTCTGCTGCAAGGCAAGCTTTCGCAATGCAGCAAATTAACTTAAATAAAGTCAGAAATATAGAAAATGTCGGTTCATTTGTTTGTAGATTTTGGACAGCAAATAATTTCCCCAAAGTTTTGGATCTTTATGAGCAATACAATCAAATAAAGGATTCAGATATTAAAGAATTCATCCAAAAATATTTATTAAATAAATCATGGGTTTTGGGAGTCCTTATTAATAAAGAAAAAGCCAGTTCCCTTCAGTATGAAAAATTGTTGAAATAATTTATTTTGGTAGGAATGCTAATGAGATTTAATATTATGAGATCTAATATTAATTAAATTAATGAATATAGAAAATACTGGAGAAATAAATGAAAAAAATAAAGTTATTCTATTTTATATCAATACTAACTATTGCATTATTACTTCTTTCCTCATCAGGCTGCGCTACTACGCCTACAAAACTAGATGAAAAATTTTATAATTCAATAAAAAGGATAGGAACTGATGTCGATTCAATTTACTATTTTAAGCTTCCAAATGGTATTTCTGTATATTTATATCAACAACCTAAAAATGAAACTGATTTCGAATCATCCACACTATATAATTCCCTCTGGATTAGTTATATTTTTAAAAACTTAACTGTTTCAATGAGTGGTTTGCCAGCTGGAACTCAATATGCTTTAGCTGATATCCTTTATTATATTGCTGGCAAAAAATATGACCCTGATAAAATAGAGAAATTATATAATGCTGGTTATCTCTCAACAATTAACTATGAAATGGCTGAAGATTATTATAGGATAAATATTTCAAGTAGTCCTACCTATTTCAATTCTTATCTTACGGATATTCCAGCTGATATTTTGAATAAATCTATACCAGACAATCTTGATTATAAAGCATTAATCAAAAGTTATTCGGATTTTTTGAAAAAAAAGGAATACGACTTAAACTGGCTAGCATATAGACTTGCTGAAAAAAATGCTTTTCAAAATACACTTCATTCCTATTTAATTGATACACCAGAAACATATTCAAGAATTTCAAAAGTCAATGTAGTAACTTTATACAAAAGACTCATTCAACCTAAGAATCTTACAATTATAATAAGGGGGAATAAGATTAATCCTCAAGCTGCTGCAAATATTATCTGGGAAAAATTTGCTTTCTTAAAAAATAGTAGTTCCGATATAGACAAGATAAAAATAACAGAAATTGATCCTTCAAAATTAAATAAAAAGAACTTTGCATATTCCATTGCAAAAGATACTAAAAATTCTTTGATTGCTGGTTACTTTCCTGGACCTTTATTGGAATCAAATGAAGTTGCTCCTTTTGTTGTTGCACTAAATATCTTAGGAAAAAGGCTTTTTATAAATGTTCGAATAAAGAATAATGGAGCATATCAGATTGATGCATTCCCATATTTTTTAAAGCAAACATGGGGGAACATTTTATACAATACAACAGATGTAAATAATTCAATGAAAAATGTAAGACTAACAATCCAGCAATTAAAAAATGATGGCATAACTGATGAAGATTTAGAAGGTTTTAAGAACTATCTATTTACAGTTTACTATCTATATCAATCTTATGGGAAAGATAAATTTAATCTATTTTATAACTCAGTTGCAAAATACGATGATGGGGTAGATAGTTTTTATGTAAATTACTTAAACACATATTTAAATATTAATAAAGAGTCAGTAAATAACGTGATTAAAAAGTATTTTAACTATTTTTACTGGGGTCTTGTCGCTCCAGATGAAAAAACTATAAAATCAATTGAAGATGGATTATTTTTCTATAACCCTTAGTGTCATAAGCCCAATTGAATTGATTAATAATCTGGAATTTAAATTGTTTAAAAGTAAATTTTATTATTAAATTTTTTAATATAATTTTCAATATGGCTTGTTTTATATCAGTTAATCTTAATAGTTTTCTTTGTCCAATAAAATTAAAACAATTATAAATATTTTAGTTAAGGAGATTCATTTTGATTATAGATGAAAAAGAACTAAATAATTATCTTAAAATAGCTAAAAAAGCTGCTTTATTAAGTGGCAATTTTTTAAGGAAAAATTACAAGAAAATTTATAAAATTGAAGAAAAAGGCATTCGAGATGTTGTTACAGAGATAGACAAAAAAAGTGAAAAATTAGTAAAAGATTATTTTCAAAAACATACTCCAGAAGTAAATTTTTTTGGTGAAGAGTTTGGAGGTAAAATTCATAATCTAACTTGGGTTGTTGATCCTTTAGATGGAACAAAAAATTATATTCATAAAATCCCCTATTTTGGAGTTTCGATAGCTTTGTGTTTGGATCTTATCCCTATAGTTGGTGTCGTTTATTTCCCATTGATAAATAAGTTATATTGGGCTCTTTCTAATTCTGGAGCATTTTTAAAAATAAATAATAAAGTGCTTAAACTTCATGTATCAAAAATAGATAATATTTCACAATCCTTTCTTGCTACTGGTTTTCCACATTCTAAAAGTCATCTTGTCTCTAATTATATTGTTGAACTTGAATCTATCTTAAAAAATGTTTCTGCTGTTAGAAGACTTGGTTCTGCTGCTTATGATTTGTGCTCTGTCGCCGAAGGTACTTTTGATGCTTTTTGGGAGTATGGACTTGAAAGTTGGGATATGGCTGCAGGAGCTCTGATCGCAAAAGAAGCTGGGGCATATCTTTGCACAGCTTCTGGTAATGATTGGAATGTAAAATCAGACTCAATATTTGTCTCAAATCAAGCAATATCCAAACAGTTACTCTATATAATCAATAGTGCTCACTCTTAAATAAAACTTTTAATTAATAAAAATTATTAATTTTAAAATTAAAAAAACGAGTCTATGAAGTTCATAGACTCGTTTTTTTTAATTAAAATAGACTAAATCTTATTTTTTGCCTTTGAGTTTAGCTCTAAGAGCGAGATCTATATCTCTATATTTTGAATAACCATAACCGATGTCTCTGTAGAAATAATTGAGAACCCATTTGTAGATCAAGCTATATGACTCTCTGTGAACACCAAGAACCCATGGGCAATCTTCAGCAGCAAGTTTTGCAGCTTTTGAATAGAGTTCATTTCTCTGTTTTGATTCACCCATAATCTTGAACTGATCATATAAAGCGTTGAATTCTGGGTTATCGTAGTTAGCTGCATTTGGACCAGGAGCTTTATTTGGACCATAAAGGAGTTGTAAGAAATTCTGAGCATCTGGATAGTCAGCACCCCATGCTATTCCACCAATCTGTACTTCATGTTTATCTATTTTGCCTAAGAAAGTTGGCCAGTCTGTTGTTTCGATGTTTAATGTAATACCAATCTTGCTCCAAGCGTCTTTATCGAATTCAGCCATCTGTCTTGATGTTGTAGAAGTAAGTGTTGTGTATGTAAAAGCAGGTAAACCTTTACCTTCTGGGTAGCCAGCTTCAGCGATGAGTTGTTTTGCTTTTTCTACATTGTAAACACCAAATGGGTTAACATATTTAGGATCATATCCGCCAAGTCCTGGAGGAATAACTGTCTGTGCTTTGATAGCTCTGTTGTTATAGAAAATCTGAATCATCTTGTCTCTATCAATAGCCATTGACATTGCTTGTCTTAATTTTCTATTTTTTCCAAGAATAGGATCTTCCATGTTGAAGAAAGTATATGTTACATCGAGAGTTGGGTTGATATCGAGGATAAGTCCTTTTTCTTTCATTTCTGGTGTAAGTTCTTTGGTAGGAGTAATAGCTTTAGCAAACTGATCTTTTGGAATACCACCAACATCGAGTTCACCAGCCATTAACTTTAACCATGCTGGGTTTGATTCTTCGATAACATAGTAAACAATTTTATCGATAAAAGGAAGTTTCTTTCCAGCATAAGCAAGAAGTCCAGCAGCCTTAGCTTTTTCGCCACCTTCTTTTGGATAAAATTCAGCTCTATAATTTGGGTTTCTAACAAGAACAAACTGGTTATCAATAATTGTTTCTTTGTAGTTCATTGCATAAGGACCTGTTCCGATTGGATGGTTGATCCATTCGTCACCCCATACATCCATGACTTCTTTTGGTACTGGCCATGTGAAAGTCATAGCGAAACAATAGAGAATCTGAGGATAAGGCTGTGTTAAAGTGATGCTGAAAGTATAGTCATCGATAATTTTAACACCTTCTGGGAGTTTGTTAAAATCAGCTTTACCAGCTTTTTCAGCTTCATCTCTCCAAGTATCAAAACCTTTGATGAATCCATCAAAAAGCCACCAACCACCAGATTCTGTGTTGTTAGGATCACCAAGTCTTAAAAGTGTGAAGATAAAGTCTTTAGCCATGACATTTCTGCCTTTACCGCTTTTGAAGACTTTCTTCTCTGGATCATAATATGTAATACCTTTTTTAACTTTGAAAGTATAAGTTAAGTTGTCTTTTGAAACTGCAGGCATACCATCTGCGAGACATGGTTCAAGTTCATAAATATCAGAAAGGTATTTGTACTGGAAAAGACCTTCAAAGATATTTCCACCAACAGTTGCTGTGTAAAGATCTGTTATAACTGTTGGATCGAAACCTTTGATTTTTTCAGGAATAGATGCATAATACACCTTTTCGTTTTTTGCATTAAAGCTAAACATCATAGCAATTGCAAAAATAAGAAAAAGTGCAATAGCTGTAACTTTAAGAGCATTTCTCATAACAAGTTCCTCCTACTTCATTAATTTATTGATAATAGACAATTAAAATATGTCAAGTAAATTTTTAATTTTTAAAAATAATTTTATAAAACTAAATTTATTTTTATTTTACAATAATATTCTAAATTGAAAAAATTAATATATTATCTATATTGATTTAGAAAAGGAAATTTCAGGATAAATTTATAAAAAATAATAAAAATCCTATCTGTTATTATTTACAGATATTTACAAGGATAAATAGTAATGATTTTTATTAACACTTTTTTGCAGAAATTAAAATATATTAATAATAAATGTGTCAATGATCCACTAATTTTTCCCATTATTGCCTATAGAGAATTGATGGTAGATGAAAATCATTATGATTCTAATTTTTCTGACTCAATATGCGATTATGTTGATAATAAAGAGATAAGATCTATCATACTTTCTTTTACTGAGATAATGAAGAAAATTTCTGAAAAAGATTCATCTTCTCTTTCAAATTCTAACTCAAAAAAATCATACAAAAGAACTGACTTATATCAGAAATCTGATTTTTCTACCAATAAATTTCGGATAATCGAACTTATTACCTTTCTTTCTTCTATCTTTGCCTTTGGCTCAAGAGTTTCTATACTAAAATTTTTAAATGATCTATTTAATTTTATCCCAATTTTTGAAATAGTTGAAAAAGATATTTTTAATATAGAATTTTTTACTAAAAAAGATATACCATATTATAGATGGATAAATAAAAAAATTGTCGTTCTTTTAACCATATCACTAAATATCTTTTATAGAAATTATCTTTCAATCTATGATTATTGCTCAAATATCATTAGAAAGAACCCCAAAATAACCTATCTTGAATCTATGATATTTTTTTCAAATAAGTTATTTGAAATTATCGAAGATACTTCCAATAAAAAGCAAATTCCATTAGATAAAAAAGAAAAAGTTATTATCAAAAACTTTCTTCCTCAATCATTATCTTCAACATCTGCAAAAAGGTATAATCTTTTCTTAAAATGGGTTATAAGACGAAATTTTCCCGATCTTGGTTTATGGTCTAGAAATGATCCATCGCTTTTCGATCAAAAGAATCTATTTTTCCCCTTAGATATTCATATACTTGAGATTTCGTCAATTTTGTTTAAGTATCTTATTGAAGAAAGTTATTTCTATTTTTTTGAAAAAGAACAAAATGACTATTATAAAAATTATTTTGAAGAATCCTTTGCCGATTTTGAAAAGAAATTACAAAAGATTATGAAAAGTAATAAAACTTTGAAAAGTAATCATCTAAAAGATCATTTTAATAATGATTTTTATATTAGTGATTTTAACGAAATTATTGCATTAATAAACTTAAGATATCAAGATAAAGACAATAAAATAAAAGGACTTTTAAAAGATTTTTTTAATAGGATAATGAACTTACCTTCTAATCTTTACCTTTCTCGAGTTGAGCAATCTAATAAATTTGAAAAAGATGAAGAAAAAAAGGTTGCAGTTAAATTTTATAGGTACTTGAAAAATTATGAGAATTTCTTCAAAAAATCATTCGATAGAAATTCAATTTTCTTAAATAAAAAAGAACACCTACAAATTATAACTGATTTTTACAAGATATTTGATGAAGAAGATCCCTTAGTCTTTGATTTGCCTATCTCAATTATCAGATCTCCAATATTACAAGAAAAAAGAGAGAGTTTATGAACAAATTTGAAAATTTAGTTATCTCAAATTTTTATTTTAAGTGTAGCCAATGCGGGAAGATTTATCCTATTGAAAAAGGAAGATACCTTTGTGATGAATGTAGTAAAAAACAGGAACATGGGAAACCCCTATCTGGATTATTACTTGTAGATTTTGACTCTTCATCTATAGAAGATTACAAAAAGGAACTATTAAAAGATATTTTTTTGAAAGAAAACATTAATTCAAATATAAAATACCTAAAATTTAAAGAAAATGATTCTTTGTTTTCAATCCCTATAAAGCCAATTTTCCCTTTCAGCAGTTTACCAGAACTGCCAATCGGAAATACTCCTATTGTAAAATCTAAAAAACTCGAACAAATCCTAGGTATTTCACATCTTTACTTAAAATGGGAAGGAGTAAATCTTTCTGGTTCATTTAAAGATAGGGCATCTATACTTGTTTCAGCCGTTGCTAAAAATTTTGGTGAAGAAAACATAGTTGTAGCTTCTACTGGGAATGCAGCTTCTTCAATGGCTGCGATAGGTGCTGCAAACAACCAGAATATCTATATTTTTGCCCCGAAGTCAGCCCCAATCGGTAAACTTGCCCAAATTTTACAGTATGGTGCAAATCTTTTCTTGATAGATGGAACTTACGATGATGCTTTTGATCTATCGATGGAATTCTCCTTTGAAACTAAATTCTTAAGTAGAAATACTGGTTTTAATCCATTTACAATTGAAGGGAAAAAATCGGTAGCATTTGAGCTTTTACTCATAAATGAGAAATTTTATAAAAATCATATTTCAAAAAAAGATATAAATAAAAAAGAAATCAAAATAACTAAAAATGAATTGAGTAATAATATAACCCCTTTTATCCCTTTCGATATTATCCTTGTCCCTACAGGAGATGGAGTTATTATTAGTGGAGTTATAAAAGGATTTTTAGATCTACATAAACTTGGCTTTATAGATAAACTCCCAACAGTCATCGGAGTTCAAGCTGAGGGAAGTAGTTATATTTATAATGCATATAATACTGGAATTTTTGAAAATAACTATAATTCTAATACAATAGCAGACTCAATAAGTGTAAATAGTCCAAGGTGTGGTTATTTAGCTATAGATTTAGTTAAAAAAACAAATGGCCTTTTTATTACAGTAAGCGATGAGCAAATATTAAATGCCCAACATCTACTTGCAAAAACAAGCGGTATATTCGCCGAACCATCTTCCGCAGCTACTATTGCAGCTATAATGGAAAATAGGGAAATTTTCAAAGATAAAAAAGTGGTCGCTCTTATAACTGGTCATGGCTTAAAAGATATAAATAGTGCTTTGAAAATCATTGAAACACCAAAACCAATAAAAAATAATTTTAATTCTGTTATGGATTACTATAAAAAATTGAAAGATAAAAGGCATAAATAATAGATCAAAGAATAAAATAAATTAGATTCTCTCTGTCATCCAATAGATGGCTATATATATAATAAAAGATGAGATTAACTCTTGATAATACAACTAGTGAAATAAGAGCCATGTATAAATAAATATAAGGATATAAATCTTAGAAAAGTGTTTTAGGTTATAAAAATTTTAGTTATAAAACATTTTAGGTTAAAAACATTTTAATTATAAAATATTTTATTTCAAAAACATTTTTGGTTATTAAAATTTTAGGTTATAAATTATTTTAGGTTATAAAAATATTAAAAAAATATGAAAAAAATTAAAAACAATAGAAAATTTAGGCAGTTTATTTCAGTCATAATCCTAGCTTCAGGGGCTTCAAAAAGATTTGAAGGTTGCAAATATATAGAACCGATAGATGGCATACCCCTTATATATTGGAGTTTGAAACCATTTATTGAACTTTATCTAAAATGTAATGTAACAATTACTATAGTTGTAGGTCCATATTATAATACTATTTTTGAACTATTGGATAACAGTAAAGAGCCTTTTTTCAATAAGACAATCCGACTTATTGAACAAAATCAACTTAGTAAGACAACCAGAATTAGTGAGGAAATTCGACTTAATGAGGAAATTCGACTTAATGATAAAAATAAAATTTTTAAGAATAAAAAATTCTCCACCTACTTTTCATCTGATGATTCAAATTTTATCAATATAAATATCTGTAAAAATGAAGATTATGAAAAAGGGATGTTTTCATCATATAAAAAAGGACTAAATACCATATACAAACTTTTTGATAATAAAAAATATTTTACAAAATTAAATAGAGCTATTATTATTTCATTAGCAGATATGCCACTAATATCTTCAGATATAGTCTTAAAATTGGTAAGTAAACTAGATTCTAAATTTGTTGATTATTCTGTGCCATATTTTATGGATTTAAACAAAGATCCATTAAATTGCAAAGACTCAATAAAGAATAAAGACCTATTAAACTTAAAAGACCTATTGAACTTAATTGGAGAAAAATATAATAAATTTCAAAAAGGGAAAAAGGGGCATCCTATTGCGTTGAAACCATCTTTTGCATTGCGAATTTTCAAGTTTGATGATAAAATTATATTGCGTGATGCAATAAAGATAGGGAAATCTAAGCTAGTCAAAACGAAAGACAAAGGTGTTCTATTTGATGTCGATTTTAAGGATGATATAAAAATAGTTGAAGCAATAATAAAAGGTAAAGCAATATACAAAATATTGTAGCAACAATAAAGACTAAGACCATGTAAAAATAAAAATGAATAAAGATTAAATTGAATAAAAATAAAATAGAAACAAACTTGAGTTCCTATAAAATTTTATAAAATTAAAACTAGGTTCAGATAAAGTATTATTTATTAAAATTTCATAAATAGAGAATGATGGAGCAGGATATGGAAAAGAAGGAAAGTGAGATCGAACTTCTAGATAAAACCATCAAAAACCAAAATATAAGAGTAGATATATGGGAAAAGATAAGAGGAGAAGTAAAATTTACAGATGATTTTACTTTCGAAGATCTCCTTTATATTTCAATAGTAAGAGCTAAAATTCAAAGAGGTAAAATTAAATCTATCCTACTTCCGCACATTCCAAGAGGGTATTTTATCTTTAGTTCTTCACATATTCCAGGTTCTAAAATATGGCACTATTTGCTTGATGATTGGTTTTTTTTGGCAGATGAAGTAGTAAATTTTTATGGTGAACCAATCCTTTTAATTGCTGGACCAGAACTTTCGGTATGTAAGCAACTTTCCGAGCAGGTTAAAATAGAATATGAAATAATCCCACCTATTAAAAATGTTTATGAAGCTTTTTCTAATGATTTACAACCAATCTATATTGGTGAAGAAGGTAAAAATATATTTAAAAAGCTTGGTTATAATTTTGGAGACACATCTATTTTATGTAAAACACCTTTAGATATTACTAAAATCCTAGACTGTGAAACTTACACAAATATAAAAAAGGATAATGATAAGCTTGTATTTGAAGAAATGCTACATACTGGACTTCAAGAACATGCATATATTGAACCTCAAGGGTTTATAGCCTGGATGGAAGATGATGTATTAAACTTAAAAGGTTCTATCCAGTGTCCTTTTTATGTGCTAAAGGCGATATGTCAATTGTTAAATTTGCCACCTGAAAAAATAAGGATACAACAAGCAGCTACAGGTGGTGCCTTTGGAGGGAAAGAGGAGTTCCCTTCTATAATAGCATCTTTTACTGCTTTAGTTACATATCTTACAAAAAAACCATCAAAATTGATACTTGAAAGGACAGAAGATATCGAAACAACTACAAAAAGACATCCATCAGACATTCTTCTTAGGATTCAATCTACCAAAGATGGGAAATTAAAAAGCATTGAAAGCGATATTTTACTCGATGCAGGTGCTTACTGCGGAATCTCTCCTATAGTACTTGCTAGAAGTGAAATTGCTGCATGTGGCGTTTATAAAGTCGATGCTGCAAGAGTAGAGGCTAAAACCGTTGCTACAAATAATGTTATATCTGGCGCATTTAGAGGTTTCGGAGCCCCACAGAGTTTCTTTGCCCTTGAAGTTGCAATGAATCACCTTTCAGATAAGTTAAATATAAGTCCAGTTGAAATTAGAAAAAAGAACCACCTAAGAAAAGGAGACTTTTCAGCAACTGGTGGAAAGATGAGACAGGATGTTTTACTTTCAGAGATGATTGATTGGATAAATAAAAAAGTGGATTTTGAAAAAAAATACTACGAATATAAGGCAAAAAGTAAGGAGTTTATAGATAAAATAAAAAAACAAAAACCATCTAAGAGGTTGGATTTTTTAGCAAATCAGATTATAAAAAATGATGATATTTTCAAAGGTATTGGTTTATCAACGGTATTTCACGGTTGTGGTTTCACTGGTAGAGGAGAAGAAAATATAAAGGCAACCGTTAGGGTCAAATTTTTCCCTCACAATATCATTAACTCTTCACAAAACATCAATATTGACCAAAATTTGAGTCAATCTTCAAAAGATGAAGTCGAGGATAGAAGTAAAAATTATATTGTTGAGATTTATATTGCAACTGTAGAGATTGGACAAGGGATGTTAACCGTATTTACAGATATCGCATCTGATCTTTTCGATATTCCAAGAGAATCTGTTAAAATCATATCTGGCGATACTCACCTAGTACCAGACTCTGGCCCAACTGTTGCAAGTAGAACAACAATGATTGTTGGTGGTTTAATATATGATGCGTGTGAAAGGATAAAAAAAACTGGAGAAACAGATCTGACGCTAACATACAAAAGTCCAGACGATATAAAATGGGATGAAGTCAAATCTCAAGGAGATGCCTACCCTGCATACTCTTGGGGGGTCTGCGCTACTGAACTTGATTTTTCATTTTTAACCTTTTCTGGTAAAATCACCAAAATGACAAGTTGTTTTGATATCGGAAAAGCTTTAAATGAAGATGCGGCAATAGGTCAGGTAATAGGTGGTTTTGCTCAAGGGATCGGTTGGTCGATGATGGAAAAGTGTGAAATAAAAGATGGAAGAATAATGCAAAGGACATTTACAGATTATGCTATCCCAACAAGTTTAGATATGCCAGAGATAGATGTGAAATTTTTTGACAATCCCTATGAAAAAGGTCCTTTTGGCGCCAAATGTCTTGGTGAACTTCCATTTGTTCTGGCTCCTGCTTCTATTTTGCATTCTTTTGAGGTTGCAACCTCGATGCATTTTTATAGAATCCCATTGACAGCCGAGTTGATTTTGGATTCTCTTTTAATGTGAGATTTAATGTGAAATTTAATATATAAGAATTGATACAATAATTTTGAATAAAACTTGAGATATCTTATTAATTTATGGAGGCAGATATGATAGTTGAAATAGATGTAGATGGAGTCTTACATAAGATAGAGACAGAACCTGCAAAGAGACTATTAGATCTTCTTCGAGATGACTTAAAAATATACTCTATAAAAGAAGGATGCGGCGAAGGAGAATGTGGAGCTTGCTCTGTATTGATAGATGGAAAACTTGCTACAAGTTGCATTGTTAGTGTGTCTTCTGTCAATAAAAAAAAGATAACAACTTTAGAAGGTGTAAAAAAAACAGAACTATTTTGCACAATTGAAGATTCTTTTGCTAGATTCTTCGCAAGTCAATGTGGATTTTGCACTCCTGGGATGGTAATGGCAAGCTATGCTGCTTTTAAGCAGCTTGAAGAAAACTCAACTGCAAACAATGAAAATGGTGAGTTTTCAGAAGAAGAATTAAAAAGATACTTTAAAAAGTCGATTGAGGGAAATCTTTGTCGTTGCACAGGTTATAATCAAATCTTGGATGCAATGATGGATATTTATAGAAACATCAAAATAAAAAATTAATTTAGGGAATAATTATGGAAATTAGAAATATAAAGAAAGATAAAAATCTTAAATTAATAAATGAAAAAATTAATGAAATCATTAAAAATAAAAATATAAATTTGATGAAAATTATTCTTTTTGGTTCGAGGGCTAGAGGAGATTTTAGTACTAATAGTGATTATGATATAATGATTTTAACGGATAATTTTTGTAATGAAGAAATGAAAAAAATTATAGCAAAAGAAATAAGAACTCAATTGGCAAAAATATTAATAGACGCAGATGTAATTATCATATCAAATTCTGAATATGAAGAAAAAAAGAATGAGTTGGGTTCATTAATAAAATATGTTCAAAAAGAAGGCATTGTACTATGAATATTGATAGTAAAAAACCTTATCAAAAATGGTTATTGAAAGCTGAAGAAGATTTTACTCTTATAAAACATGAAATGTCTTTTAAGGAAGAAGAAATTGTCACTAGTTTAGTATGCTATCATTGTCAACAGGGAGTGGAAAAGCTTTTAAAAGCTTTTTTGATATATAATAATTTAGATTTTAAGCCAACTCACAATTTAGAATACCTTTTAGAATTATGCAAAAATATTGATAAAGATTTTTCTCCAATAGATCTAGGAAACCTTACTGATTATGCAATTTAAGCAAGATATCCTGTTAATTTTATTGTTCCTTCATTTACAGAAACTAAGATTGCAGTGGATATTGCCATGAAAATTAGGGAATTTATATTAAATAAAATAAAATAAAATAAAAAAATAATTTAGGGAATAATTATGGAAAACGAGGCTTTTTATCCACAAAATTTGAATCAGCTTCTTGAAATATTAAGCGAAAGTAATGGGACTATATATGCTGGTGGAACCGACTTAATGGTTGAAAAAAGAAGAGGCAAAGCCTTAGCTGCAGATTTAACTCTACCAATAATACATATAAAAGATATACCCGAACTAAATAAGATTGAAATCAAAGATGGGTATATCGAGATAGGTGCTTGCAGTAGTTATTCCACTCTTCTTGAAAGCGAGATAATACCTCAAATCTTAAAAGATGCCATCATAACCATCGGTGGACCTGCTGTTAGAAACTTTGGTACTATCGGGGGAAATATCTGTAATGCATCGCCAGCAGCAGATTGCATCCCACCCCTTGCAGTTTTAGATGCACGACTTTTACTTGAAAGTAAAATTGATATCAAAAGTGACATAGACAAAAGAGAAATCGGTCTTGATGAATTTATCTTAGGAAGAAAAAAGGTAGACTTAAAAAAGGGAGAAGTTTTGACAAAGATTATAATACCAGAAAATTACCTTTATGATATTATCTATTCGAAATTTGAAAAGGTTGGTCTTAGGAATGCCATGACACTTTCTAAGGTTTCAGTTTCCATTTTAGCGACAAAACAAAAGGATATTCATATCTCTTTTGGAGCTACTGCACCAAAATTTGTCAGAATAGTTGAGAATGAAAAGAAAATAACCAAAAAAAAAGTTAATTTTGAAATCTTTAAAAAATTGTACGAACCATATTTTAGTGCGATTGACGACCAAAGATCTAAAAAAGAATATAGAGAAAATATTGCACTTATCCTTGGTTATAAACTTTACAACGAAGCATTTGAAGCTGTTTATAAAAATAAATAAACAGATTGAAATTAATTTATAATTGAAATAAATAAATAGAAATTAATCTATAATTTCATAATGAATAGATGGATAAAAAATAATTAGATAGAAAAAGAAGGAAATAAGATAAGAAATAAAATATGGAGGAGATAAATGATTGAACTTAATATCAATGAAGAAGTTAGAAGAAGAAATATTGAAAGATGTAGGGAAAAAGGAATATTGATCCCAACTTTCGAACAGATGAAAAATCCTGAAAAGATACCTCAAAAGATAAAAGATGAATTAAAAAATATTGGACTTTGGGAAATAAACCCAAGGAATCTTTACAGAATTACCTGGAAAAATGAACCCAAGGAAAAAGGTGGCCTTTTTGGACCTGTCAACTTTATAGAATTTCCTAAGCAGCTTACTGGAGTTGATGCTAAGATTATTGCTCTTGTAGGTAAATGGTTTCCAACAGGCGCACATAAAGTTGGTGCAACATTCGGTTGTCTTGCTCCAGCTTTGGTAACTGGAAATTTCGATAGCACAACACAGAAAGCTGTATGGCCATCGACTGGGAACTACTGTAGAGGCGGGGCTTTCAACTCAAAACTCTTGGGCTGCGATTCGATAGCAATACTTCCAGAACAGATGAGTAAAGAGCGATTTGACTGGCTTAAAAATGTTGCTACAGAAGTAATCGCAACTTATGGATGTGAAAGTAATGTAAAGGAAATCTTTGATAAATGTAATGAACTTATTAAGACCAGAAATGATGTTGTAATTTTCAACCAATTTGACCAGTTTGGAAACTATCTATGGCACTATGAGATAACTGCTGATGCAATACTTGAAGTGATAGAAAAATATATAAAATCTGGTAAGAACCTCGCAGCTTATGTGAGTGCAACAGGTTCTGCTGGGACAATAGCAGCAGGAGATAAACTAAAAGAGCAATTTCCAAATATGAAAATAGTTGCATCAGAAGCACTTCAATGCCCAACAATACTTGAAAATGGCTTTGGTGCTCATAGAATCGAAGGGATTGGCGATAAACATATCCCTTGGATACACAATGTTAAAAATACAGATGCAGCTGTTGCCATAGATGACAATGAACCTCTTAATCTTATAAGACTTTTCAACGAAGAAGCTGGAAGAAAATTTTTGAAAAACATTAAAGTAGATGACTATCTTGTAGATAATCTTGATTTACTTGGTATTTCTGGTTGTTCCAACCTACTTTCTGCAATAAAAACCGCAAAATACTACGAGCTAACATCTGACGATATTATCGTTACGATTTTAACAGATTCTATGCAACTGTATAATAGTAGAATATTGGAACTGAGAGAGCAGCTGGGAGAGTATAGCATAGAAAAAGCAGCTATAGATTATTACAGCACTTTGATTAACCAAAAGATAGATAACTTTATAGAACTTGGTTATAAAGATAGGAAAAAAATTCATAACTTAAAGTATTTTACTTGGGTTGAACAGCAAGGAAAAAGTGTTGAAGAACTAAATAAACTTTGGTATGACAAATCCTTTTGGCAAAACCTGCAAAGTCTAACACCAACTATCGATAGACTTATCGAACAGTTCAACAACGAAGTTGAAAAAGGTTGATTTTACAGGGAAAATAGCTATGCAAAATATTTTAAGCTCAATAGAAGATATATTTAATGAAAATGCTCCTTGTGTATTTATCGAGGTGATAAAAGCGACGAGTGGGACTCCTAGCAAAGCTGGTTTCAAGATGATTGTAAATGAAAATGGAAGGGTCGAAGGTTCAGTTGGTGGTGGAGTATTGGAGCAGACCTGTATAGATATAGCAAAAAAAATGATATTTCAAAATGAAAAGGCAAGTGTCTATACATTTAACCTTAAAAATGATATTCCAACTTCAACTGAAAAAGGTCTAATTCTAGAGAATGAAAATTTGGAAAATAAAGATAATTATAACCAAGCTACTTTATATGCTGCCTGCGGTGGACAGGTTACTATCTTTTTTGAGTATCATGATCTTTTGACTCTTTCTATTTTTGGTGCTGGACATATTGGAGAAAACCTTATAGATATTATAAAACAGATGGGTTATAAAATACAACTTTTCGATGTTAGAGAAGATACATTAAATCGATTTGAAAATAATAAAGAGATAAAAACCTTTCTTCTTAAACCCATAAATAAGGATAATGAAACCTTATTTTTCGTAGATGAAAAACCACTTTCAGCATTTTTGCAAAATGACTCATATATTGTCATAACTACCCATGGACATACTTACGATTTTTCGATAGCTAAATATATTTTTAGCATGGAAAAGAAATTTAAATATGTTGGGATGGTTGGCTCAAAAATAAAGATAAAAGGCTTTTTAGAGAGTTTAAAGAAAGAATCAAATGAAATTTATGATAAACTTTTATCTTCCAATTTTTATAGCCCAATAGGTTTAGATATAGGCGGAGTCAGTGCAAGAGAGATAGCTTTATCAATTGCAGCTCAAATCCAGTCTGTTAAATATAGAAAAAATAACAACAACTTGAGTGTAGTGAGTTAGTTTTTCTATCCTACTTATCTTTTTCTCAATAATTTATTAATCTTCCGAAACTATTTTTAAGATAATACAAATATCAAAAGCAAGTTTAAAAAATACTGTCTATTTGTTTTTTAAGGACTAATAAAGACTTACTAAAAAAGCTTAGACTTTGAAAGGTTTATGCAATATTATAGACAGTGCCAACTTATTAAAGGCTTATTAAAATAGCTTAAACTGGAGAATTTATGGTTAGAGGCATTTACACAGCGGCATCTGGTATGATTGTTCAAAATGAAAGGATAGATATCATTTCAAACAACCTTGCAAATGTAAGCACAACTTCCTTCAAGCAAGATCAAGCAATAATGAAAGAATTCCCTCAGATGCTGCTTCAAAGGACAAATGAAAAATTCTTTATATTTGATAGTGGTGCGATAGATATAGCACCAATCGTAGGAAAAATAGGAACTGGTGCCGAAGTTAACCAAAAATTCACGGATTTCAAAACTGGCGCATTCATTCAAACCGAACATAATCTTGATTTTGCAATAGAAACAGAGGGAGCTTTCTTTTCTATCCAGAGCCCTTATGGAGTATTGTATACTAGAAATGGAGAGCTTAATCTAGCATCAGATGGAACTATAGTAACAAAACAAGGATATCCTGTATTAGGGGAAAATGGACCTATCAATGTTGCTGGAAAAGATTTCAAACTAGATCAATTCGGTCAAGTCTGGGTAAAAGATTATAACAACACAAACTGGGAAATTAGAGATAGAATCCCATTTTACAGCTTTTCAGACTTGAAGTACCTTGAAAAGGTTGGAGATTCATTTTATAAGGAAACAAAATATTCTGGTTATGCTCAGATAAGGGAAAAAAACCAAACAAGAATTCATGTCGGTTTTATAGAAGGTTCAAATGTAAATCCAGTACTTGAAATGGTAAGACTTATCGAGGCTCAAAGAGCTTATGAAGCAAACTCTAAGACTTTACAAGCAGAAGATGATGCAACAAATAGGGCAATAAACCAGGTAGCAAGATTATAAATGATGGAGGTATAAAATGATAAATTCATTGTGGATTGGTGCTGTTGGGATGAGTGCTCAGCAAACAAACATAGATATTATTTCAAATAACCTTGCGAATGTCAATACGACTGGGTATAAAAAAAGCAGGGCAGAATTTGAAGATCTGATATATCAGAAGATAAGGATGGCATCAACTCCAATAATGGATGAAACGATAGCTCCAGTTCCTATTCAGATCGGATATGGTGCAAAAGTTGCGGCAACACAGAAGATTTTTGCCCAAGGTGCCCTTCAAAATACTGGTATTCCAACAGATGTTGCGATAATGGGGGAAGGCTTTTTTAGGGTACAGCTTTATGATGGTTCTTTTGCATATACAAGAGATGGTTCATTTAAGGTTGATTCCAACGGGCAGATTGTGACTTCTCAAGGTTATAGGCTTATCCCTGAAGTTATACTACCAGAGGGATTTCAGTATGAGGAGATTAACATTACCCCAGATGGTAGGATATTTGCAAAGGTTGCAGGAAATGATACCCCTATCCCTGTTGGACAGATACAGCTTTTCAGATTCACAAACAATGCTGGTCTTGAAGCCATCGGTGAAAATCTATTTAAGGAAACCCAAGCAAGTGGTCCCTCTATCCCTGGAACCCCTGGTTCTGCTGGTTTTGGCTCAGTTCACCAAGGCTATGTTGAAATGTCAAATGTTAACACAGTCGAAGCCATGGTTAACCTTATAGTAGCCCAACGAGCTTACGAATTTAACTCAAAAAGCATAACAACAGCAGATTCACTTTTACAAACCGCTATTGGCATGAAAAGATAAATTTAGTGAAAAAATATAAAGTAAGATAAAATAATATAAAATTAAAAATAGATAAGAAATTAAAAGATAAAAATTTTTCAGCAAAAAATATTAATAAAAATAATAAAGTTTATAAAATTATGAGTAAATTTAAGTTTTTTTTTTGCCTAATTCTTCTTTTGATAGTATTACAACTTTCGATCTCTTCCTGCACAACTGTTTATCAATTTGAAAGATCCTTAAACAAGCCAAGCCCTCCTATCAAGGAAGATTTTAACTTCCCAGAGAGAAAGGAACTTGGTGAGTTTGCAGATCTTATAGATGCTAATATCAGAATTAATCTTCTTGTTGGTTTTGGAACAAGTTTCATAATAAAATCAGATACCACCATATATAAAGACAATAAACCGATTGAAATATCAAATGAGAGTCAGCAAAATACTTATGAGATCACATATAAAGATATAGGTTCTACATTTATTTCCTTTTCTTTTATCTCCTTAAACGAAAAGCCAGTTTCAAAGGTTCTGAAAGTCGAAAAAAAGGATGATACAAACTTTTTCCTTGTTGCAAATATTCCTCTGATCTATTATCTTGCAGCAGTTCTTTCAGCAGAGATGGGTAAATCTTTTCCCGAAGAGGCTTTGAAGGCTCAAGCAGTTGCATCGAGAACCTACCTTTATGCATCAGGCTTTTCAAATAATCAAAATAACATTAAAAAACCTTACGATGTTGAAAGTACGGTGAACTTTCAGGTTTTCAATTTTAATAATACTGATTATTTTATCCCGATTGTTGCACAAACAGACAATCTTGTCTTAAAATGCAATGGTCAGATTTTCCCAGCCTATTTTCACTCGCATTCTGGTGGTATTTTAACTACTCCACAACTTGTATGGGGAAAAAATCTACTGAATGTTCCCGATGTTTATAAGGTTAAAGAAGATATGTATAGCAAAGATTCATATAAATGGCAAGCACAAATAGGTAGATTCTTCTTAAAAACCCTCTTTCAGCGAGCAGGGTTTGATGTAGATGGCTACTGTTCAAATATTGAAATATTAGGCATTGGGGAAGATAAAAGAATTTCCAAAATAAGACTTACATTTTCAAATTCAAAAACTGTTGAATTATCTTCAGATGCCTTTAGAAAAGTTGTGGGAACAACAGTTATAAAATCTACAAATTTCAACTTTAACTACGATTCAGCAAACCAAAATTATATATTTGCTGGTGTCGGTTATGGTCATGGCATAGGTCTTTCTCAGTTTGGAGCAAAAGCCATGGCAGAATCTGGTTTCACTTATGATAAAATCCTTTCTTTTTACTACAATAACACAATTATCTCTCAAAAATAATAAAAAAATATAATCACTAATATTCTTAATATTTAACAAAAATATATATTAAAATCATTCTTTATAACAAAATAAGCATTAATTTAAATAATAAATAACTTGAACATATAAATTCAAGCAAAATAAATATTAAAAAATAAAATAATATTTAGTTGATTAATGAAAAATTTACTCTATTATTACTTAAAAGACAAATGTTTAAAAGCAAGGAAAAAAAATGAAATTAAAAAATCATCTTCTTTTCTTTTTATTGATAGTTCTTTCTTTTATAATCTTGACTGGATGCCCAATCAAACTAATTGTAGACATTACAAACCCTTATGATGGCATACAAAGATCATTTGCAGTAAGTTTTACACCAAATGAAAGCTGGACATTTATGATCTATTTAGATGCAGACAATAACCTTGAACCTGCTGCTATTGAAGATTTTAATGAAATGATATCTGGGTTAAATGGACTTAACAACTCAAATATTAAGGTTGTTGTTTTGATAGATAGAGCTGAAGGTTATGATACAACCAGTCTTCTTGGAGAAGTTTCAGATTGGACTGGAGCAAGGATATATGAAATAAATCAAACCAACAGCTACACAAAGAAAACAGATGGTTGGTTTACAGATGGTTCTGAAATAAATATGGGCGACCTAAATACCCTTACAAGTTTTATATACTATTGTCAAAACAACTATTCTTCTCAACACTATGCCTTGGTTTTATGGAACCATGGTGGTGGAGCAAGGACTAGATCTTATGAATCTTCAAATACAAGCTCTGTAAAAGCTGTCTGTTGGGATGAAACAAACGATGATGACTGTTTATATCTTGATGAAGTTCAAGAGGCACTATCAAACGCTGGTATTAACTCCTCTAATAAACTAGATTTTATTGGTTTCGATGCTTGTCTTATGGGAACTGTAGAAGTCGCCTATGAATTTAGGGAACTTGCAGAAGTCATGGCAGCTTCTATGGCAAGTGAATGGGGAGATGGTTGGGACTATGCTGCAATATTTTCCAGTATGACTTTAGGTTCAAACAACGATCCAAAAGAACTTGGAAAACTGATAGTAAAAACCTATCAAGATTCCACGATCACTCAAATTTCAGATCAAACACAAGTCGCTGTGGATTTGACACAAATTGCTTCCATAAAACCAATAATAGATAATTTTGCAGTTGCCCTCTATTCAGAAAACATGAAAAGCCAAATCGAAAATTTAAGAGATCATGCCATTCATTTTTATGATGATGATGATGATTCTATCGGTTATCCTTATTACGATTTAAACGACATTGCTTATCAAATAGTTGGAAATTCTGGATATTTTTCAGCAAGATTAGTCGATGCAGCATTGGAGGTTATAAATAACCTTTCCAACATAATAATCGCATCATACGCCGGCTCATATTACGGAAACTACTATGGTTTAGGTTCACAAGTAAAAAGAGGTCTTTCGATCTTCTTTTCAAGGGGAAATCTGACATATAATGCAGGAACTGGAGATTTGTCTCACTATGCATATCAATGGTGGTATACCTTTGAAGATACAAACATTTCGTATTCTGCTGGATATTACTATGGTAAAATAGATTTTGCTAATTCTGATGCAGATGGATATGTCGAAACTTGGCGAGAACTTTTTGAAAAATGGTACGATCCATCAAATAGTTATACTCCATCAAGTTATTAAATTTATTCACCTTAAAATACATATTACTAGAAATTTTAGTTTGATTAACAAATGATTTTTCAAAAAAACTTATAAAAAAGGAAAAGGCTATCTTTGAAGGATAGCCTTTTGTTTTAAATTTTTCTTATTTTCGAAGATCTTTCGACCACCTTTAATGCTAATTGACCTAAAATTATTACATGATATTGATTATCAAATGAAAATACTTATAATAAAGCAAACCTCATTGGGAGATCTTCTTCATTCTACCGCTGCGATAGATGCCATAAAAGAAAAATTCCCCGATGCTAAAATAACATTTTTAGTTGATGAAAGCTGTCAAGATATAATAAGATACAACCCTAATATCGATAAAATCATTCTTTTTCATTTTAATCATACCTTAAAACTTGCAAAAAAAAATCCTTTTAAGGTTATAAAATACTTTTACCAAAAGATTTCGGAAGTTAGAAAAGATCAGTATGATTTAGCCTTTGATCTTCAAGGACTCGAAAGATCCGTTATTTTTTTATATTTTTCAAGGGCAAAAAAAAAGTATGTTAAGGGAAGGTATCTTTTCTTAAAAGGCTTTAGAAACAAGAAAATTCACGCAATCGATGAGATCTTAAATGTATTAAAACTTGCTGATATCTCGAAAAAAGATGCCCAAATGAGCCTATATATACCAAAATCCACAGAAGAAAAGGTATTATCCATCATAAAACAGATTAACCCCGAAAATAAACCCTTGATAACAATCAGTCCTTTTACAAGGTGGGAAACGAAGAATTGGGGCTTGGATAAATTTAAGCAATTGCTCGTTCTACTTAATCAAAAAGATTATGTCGTTATCTTAACAGGAACCAAAGAATATGAGGCTCAACTAGACTGGATGATAAAAGAATCTCTAACTGAAACTATTAAAATAAAAACTGCTCAAAAGGAAAACTCATTAAACGAAACTAACCTAGATGTATCCTATCAAAAGGAATATATCCCCCAAAAATCCATAAATAAAAACAAGGTTTTCAATCTTGCTGGAAAACTATCAATCCTCGAATTTGCAGCTTTGATAAATCATAGTGATCTTTTAGTCTCATGTGAAAGTTTTCCACCACACATAGCCTCTGCTTTACATAAAAAAGTCATAGTCATAATGGGTCCAACAGATGAAAGAAGGATAGGTCCAGTCAACACAGAATACCGCCTGATCCGAGCTGAAGATGTTAGATGTAGTCGCTGCTACAAAAGAAGATGCAAAAAGATGCTCTGTATGAAAAATATCACTGCTGAACTTGTTTATAAAAATATCGTTGAAATGATCGATGAAAATGGTCAAGTCAAATAAGCAAGTCAAATAACCAAATGAATATTTTTAACGATAAATAGATCTCTTACTTATTTTTTTCATTAAAAAAAGGGCTACTTGCTAAAGCAAGTAGCCTCTTTTTTTAATCTTTTTCTTTTAACAAATTTTAATTAAAATAAGGTTTAGAGCCAAAACATAATCTCAAGTGCAACATATCCATTATTCATAATGTATTCACCTGCATTACCCTGCATACCAGCTATGAAGTTTTGGAATGATGGTTCCAAAAAGAATATATAAGCACCAATAGAAATTGATCTTGTAAGGAATATATCAAGACCTATCTTAAAGTTTAAGCCAAGTGTAAATCCACCAGATCCATAGATTGAGTCATAATATTCAGCAAAATCGTAATCCCAATCGTATGCATCACTTGGTTGAGTTAAATAAAATACTGGTCCACATTCGAAATAAAGTTGTAAAAATGCTAAAGGGAGATATATTCCAATATTCATATTAAGTAAAAACTCATCATGGTAATATGGCCAACTATCTTGATTTAAACCAGTATTTTCTGTATAAAGACTTATAGCATCCCAAGTTTCTGGACCTACCCAATATTCATAGTCTATATTAGCATAATATAGTGTTCGTACATAGAAAAGATCGAAAGCTACACCGAAGAATTTGGAAAATTTTAATCTTCCATTTATTCCCCACATTGCGCTATCAAAAAATGCAGATTCGTTTCCTGCAAGTTGTCCAAGTGGTATATTAGAAATACCAACAAAGCCTAAACCTAAGAAGTTATATTGCGCTTGAGCAAAAACAGGTATAGAAAGAAGAAGAATTAATGCTAAAATCAAAAGAATTTTTTTCATATTATCCTCCATTTTCATATTTTCTTCTTTTTATCTTCTGATTATAATAATAAAGCAAATTACTAAAATATCAACCAAAAAAGCAAAAAAAATAAAAAAAATTATTTCAATTTATAATTCTTAATTATTTTTCTTAATTATTATTCTTAAAAGATAAATCAATCTTAAAATTAATTTAAACTCATTAATCACTATGTTTTGAGACGATCCCCCAGATGAAGATAAATATGGATAATGTAAGAGAAAATAGATTGAAGGACTCACTAAAACCATTTTTCAATGGAAACAAAAAAAGTGATATAATTATCGGATATAAAACGGTAAAACCATACTGCAAAGGTGCGATCATTATCATCGAACCATTTTTATATGCTATCTGAATAGCTATAAAAGAGACAAGACCATTCAATAAAAATAGATAGAGGTAAATAGAAGAAAAATAGCTTAAACTGAAGTTTGTACCTCTATGAAGTTGAAGTAGTTTCATCGCAACAACCATAAAACCAGCCATACTGCCAGATGTGATTGAAGGGATTATAACCTTAATAAAAGCTGGCATCGACCCTTTGCCTTCCTCTTTTAACTTACTTGCAAGATGCATAAAAGGAAGAATAAGAAGGAAAAGTATTATCGGTAAAATTGCAAATATAAAAGATAATGAAAAAGCTGGCATAACTTGAGATGCATCTTTTGTTTTTAATGTGATTGCAACAATCATTAAAGCTATACCCAAAATATTGACTATATCAGAGGGGAAAAGTTTTTCTTTAAGTATTATGGCAGATAGAAGAACTGTAAAAACGATAGTTAACGCAGAAATGGCATTTATTATATAAGATGTGGCAAGATTCAGTGCGAAAAAGTTGATAAAAGGATTTATGTTTATCAAAATAAGTCCAGAAATCCAGAGTATAAAATCTGACCTTTTTCTTTCCTTCGAAAAGATCCCGATCCCTTTTTTTTGCAAAACAAAACCAAGTGCAAGTAAAAAGTATGCTAAAATTCCTAAGAGAATGCCAATAATTATTTTACCCATCTTTATCCTTTATTTTGAATTCTTACATATATTTTTTGTATTTTATCTATATCTTTGGATTTTTCTATATGTTTAAATTTTATTTGTACTTTTTATATCTAGCTATATTCTTGAATTTTATCTATACTTTTAATTTTACATTAAAAAATTCCAAATAAAAAAAATATGATTTTTTTAATTTTTACTAAAATTTCTCTTAAACATCTAAGATTCAAAAATAAAAAAATAAAAAAAATTTCTCAGAGATTTTCCCTTAAAAATCTAGTATTTTTATCTATTCTTTCGCAGTAATCTTCGACTTGCTTTTTAAGTTCATCATTGTTAAAGCCATAAAAATCGATGAGAAAAGATGCGATTTTCTCAGCAAGTTGCCTTTGCTTTTCATAGTGAAGATGACAATTTGTTTCTGTTCTTCTTTCAAGTATATCACTTATAGTCAAAGCCATTTCGTAGTTAAAGTGGTAAACAACCTCCGCTTTTGTTAGGATATAATCATCTATAAATCTTTTACCTAGATCTAGATTTTTAATGATATAATCAAAGATTATAAAGGCTCCTTTACCGTATTGCCTTATGCAATAATCAAAGTAATCCCTTGTTATCCCAACTTTATTTAGCTCTTCTTTATAGATAATTTTTTCTTTTAATGCTATTAAATAGTCTTTTTTAGATATATTTCTTTTATTTCTCTTAAATTTATTACTTTGAAGTTTATTCTTTTTAAGTTTTGTTTGTTCAATATAACCTTTTTTCTGTAAGAATAATATTGTATCCTCCGCCATCTTCCTAAAAATGGTGAGCTTTCCTCCACCAATCGTGATAAATCTATTTGAATGGTCGTAGATTATATGTTTTCTTGAGACTACAGACTCGCTTTTCCCTTCTTCCAATATGAGTGGTCTAACCCCAGCATAGGCAGAGATTATATCTTTATAAGTTATATTTGCTTTTGGGAAGACATAATTTATGGTATTTAATAGATAATCACAATCCTTTTTTTCACAAACAGGTTCATCGAGATTTTCATTGTAATCTGTATCTGTTGTACCTATATAGGAATAGTCCTCTCTTCTTATGACAAAGAAAAATCTGCCATCATCTATCGAGCGAAGTCCAAAAGCGTTATTGTTCCCAAGTCTTTGCATTTTTACTATAAGATGGACTCCCTTTGTTGGTCTTATAAATTTTTGTTTTATATTTGCCTTTTCCAAGGTCTCATCTATCCATATCCCTGTAGCATTTATGACTACTTTCCCTCGGATAGTATGAGTCAACCCTCCAATCCTATCCTGAACATATACTAGTTTATAATTGTTTTCATCTTTATCAAAACCAATGAATCTACAGTATGAAAAGGCATAAGAATCTATCTTTTTGCTTTTTGCAATGGCAAGTGCATCTTTTATAGTTTCAATTGTCAATCTTGAGTCATCTACATTTGTATCATAATAGATAGCTCCACCAAGAAGCCCTTCCTTTTTAACTTCTGGCTCCATTTCAAGTATCTTATCTGCTGTTAAATATCTATGTTTATTCTTGTTTTTATATTTACTTAAGAAGTTTGAGATTAAATCATAAAGGAAAACCGCGATTTTTATCTTTGAAAGTGAGTCTTTTCCACCTTCATATGCATTTACTACAAAACCTAAAGGTCTAACAAGGTTTGGTAAAGCCGAGGCAAGCCAGTTCCTCTCTGTGGTTGATTCTCTAACAAGTTTAATCTCCCCCTGTGCAAGGTATCTAAAACCACCATGAGCAAGCTTTGAGGATTTGCTTGAAGTTCCAAATGCAAAATCTTCCTTATCTACAAGGCAGAAAGAATAACCTCGAATGGCAGCTTCTCTAGCTATTCCAGTCCCAGTTATTCCACCACCGATTATTACTATATCAAACTCTTTTTTATCAACCTTATCAATCTGCTTTTCCCTTTCCTTAAAACTAAAATTTTGAAAATAGGAATCAAACTCCTTTACAAAATTTTCCATATAATATGCACTCCCGTTCACTAAAATATTATCATATATAAGCAAAAATAAAACAAAAATTGAAAATATTATTAAAATAAAAATTTTAATCTTTATTTAAAATTTTTGATTTTTCTTGTAATCTTTCAATTTTTTTTTACTATATATGTAGTGTAAAAATCTTGTGATAAAGTTAGATAAACAAGGTAGGTGCTATGGAAGAAAAACTTATTTTGACTATTGATTGTGGTACTCAAAGCACAAGAGTCATAATTTTTGATCAAAATGGGAATATTTTAGAAAAATCAAAAGTCGAGTATGAGCCGTATTTTCAACCTAAGCCAGGATATGCCGAACAGGATGCTTCTGTCTTTTGGAATGCTACCATTAAAGGTTGCAATGAGGTTTTTTCAAAAGCCACTTCTCTTAAAGATAAGGTATGTGCAGTTGGTGTCACGACTCAAAGAGATTCAATGGTCTTAGTCGATAAAGATGGTACCCCTCTTCGCCCAGTTATAACATGGCTTGATCAGAGAAAGGCAAGACCAACTTACAGACCAAAAGGTTTGGAAGCCTCTGTTTATAAACTAGTTGGGATGTATGAATCTATCTTGAAGACTCAGGCAGAAGGAAGTTGCAATTGGCTTAAACAAAATGAACCAGAAAATTGGAAAAAAGCTTACAAGTTTTTACAGGTAAGCGGTTTTTTAAACTTCAAACTTACTGGCAGATTCATAGATTCGATCGCTTCACAGATTGGGCATATCCCATTTAACTATAAAAAGCAAAGATGGGCGAAAAAGGGTGAACTTCCAACAAGACTATTTCCGATAGAAAGTGAAAAATTACCAGAACTTGTAAGTGCTGGTAGCATAGTTGGAACTGTAACTAAAGAGGCTTCAAATTTGACTGGTATTTTGGAAGGGACCCCTGTTATTGCATGCGGTTCGGATAAGGGATGTGAAACTCTTGGAGTAGGCTGTGTTTTCCCGAATTCTGCAAGTTTAAGTTTTGGTACAACAGCAACAGTTCAAGTAACATCCAAAAAATATTTTGAACCACTTTCTTTTATGCCAGCCTACCCCGCTGTTTTTCCCGGCTATTTCAACCCTGAAGTCGAGATTTTTAGAGGCTACTGGTTGATCTCATGGTTTAAAAGAGAATTCTGTCATCTCGAAGTTATGCAGGCGGAAAAAGAAGGTATTGCTCCAGAAGTCATACTGAACAAGGCATTATCAGAAACACCAGCAGGTTCGATGGGTCTTGTTGTTCAACCATTTTGGAGTCCAGGTCTTAAGACTCCCTTTGCAAAAGGTGCGATAATAGGTTTTGGTGATGTTCATACTAAAAAATATATGTATAGAGCAGTAATAGAAGGACTTGCCTTTGCATTAAAAGATGGACTTAAAAAGATTGAAAAATCTGGCAAAATAAAGGTTGAAAAGCTTTTTGTCTCTGGTGGAGCAAGCCAGGCAGATGAAATTTGTCAGATAGCGGCGGATATTTTCAAACTCCCCATATATAGAGGCAAAACTTATGAGACTTCAAGTCTTGGAGCCGCCATTATCTGTTCTGTCGCTGCTAAGATCCATCCAACATTGCAAACTGCACTTGAAAATATGGTTTGCTATGGTAAAGTCTTTTATCCAGATGAAAAAAATAGCCAGCTTTACGAGAAATTATATGAAAAGGTATATTGCCAGATGTACAAAAGGCTTTCTCCTTTGTACAATGAGATAAGACAGATTACTGGATACCCTGAAAGTCATTCCTAGATTAAAAATAAAATTTTATATTGACTAAAGTAAAAAAAATAAAAACCGAGAAAATAAAACATTAAAATATTAAAAACATTAAAATATTAAAAACAGTAAAATATTAAAAACAGTAAAATATTAAAAACAGTAAAATATTAAAAACAGTAAAATATTAAAAACAGGAAAACATTAAAATATTAAAAACAGTGAGAATTAAAGAAATAAAAAAATAAATAAATAAAATATAAATACATTTATTAAAGGATGAATTTTATGAAAAAAGAGAATTTTTACCCAAAATGGATCGAAACACCTCCTCCCTCAAATTCTTATAGAGCAATTTTTAAGTGGGGAGCCCCAGATAAATTTAAGCACCCAAATAAGAGGCTATATGCCTTAATGAAAAAGACTTTTAATCTTACAGATGAGTATTTTTCAAAACCACTGTCTACTGGATTTGAAACTTTTGATGTTGAAGTTCCAGTCAAACTTAAAAAGGAACAGATAGATTTTTTTAAAAATCTTGTTGGAAACGAAAATGTAAAACTTGATACATTTACAAGAACTGCTGTTTCTTATGGTAAGACAATGATAGATCTCTTTAGGTTAAGAGAAAAGATAATAGAAAATATTCCAGATATAGTTGTTTATCCAAGAGATGAAGAGGATATTGTTAAGATAGTTCAGTATTGTTATCAACAGAAGATTCCTCTTTATGTCTATGGTGGTGGTTCAAGTGTTACAAGAGGAACCGAAGCGGTAAAAGGTGGTGTTACCTTGGATATGAGAGTCCATATGAATAAAGTTATAAGATTAAATGAGATAAATCACACAGTAACAGTTCAAGCTGGTATTTCAGGTCCTCAGCTTGAGCATGCTTTGAATAACGCACCAAAGCTTTTCAATGCGAAAAGAGCATATACATGTGGGCATTTTCCTCAGTCTTTTGAATATTCTGTTGTTGGTGGTTGGGTTGTTACAAGGGGTGCTGGTCAAAACTCGACTTACTATGGGAAGATTGAAGATCTTGTTATTTGCCAAACCTATGTAACACCTAAGGGGATTATCAAAACCCCAGAGCTTCCAGCTATGGCAGTTGGTCCAGATATCGACCAGATCATGATGGGAAGTGAGGGAACCTTTGGAATATTGACAGAAGTTACTCTCAAAATCTTTCATCATCAGCCAGAAAACACTAAAAGGTTCTCCTACATATTCAAAAGCTGGGAAGATGCCCAAAATGCGACTCGTGAAATAATGCAAGGACAGTTTGGTTTCCCTAGTGTTTTTAGGCTTTCTGACCCTGAAGAAACAGAAGTAGCGATGAAACTCTATGGTATAGAAGGAACAATATTTGAAAAACTGCTCTCATTAAAAGGATTTAAAAGGGGTCAACAATGCTTGCTTCTTGGAACCTGCGATGGAGATAAAAGCTTTACTTCTTTAGTTAAAAGGAAGATACATTCTATATGCAAAAAATATAAAGCATTTTACACGACAGGATTCGTTACAAAGGCATGGGAACATGGAAGATTCACAGATCCATATATGAGAGAAGACCTCATGGATTATGGGATTGTTATAGATACTCTTGAGTGCGGGGTAAATTGGGAAACCTTGCCAAAGGTTCATAGTGAAGTCAGAAAATTTGCTAAAAGTAGACCTCAAACCATCTGTATGACTCACTGTTCCCACTTTTACCCACAAGGAGCAAATCTTTATTTCATCTTTATCGGAAAAATGGATATGCAGGAATATATAAAATACCAAAAAGGGATACTTGAGGCTATTTTCAAAAGTGGTGCATCTATGAGTCATCATCATGGCATAGGAAAAATGACGGCACCATGGTTACAGCCAAGCATAGGTAAGGAAAATTACGAGATTTTTAAGGTTTTGAAAAATCATTTCGATCCAGAAAATCTTTTAAACCCTGGTGGTACCATGGGATTTGATGGCACAATAGATAAAAGAAGTGATATTTAACTTCCACTAAACGCTTGTTCTTCTTTATCTAGATAAATTTTTTCAATCTCTTCAAGTTTTTTAGTTGCAGTTTCTGTAAAAGTTATTGTTATAGAAGTACCTTTATCTTTTTCGCTTTCAATCTGCATTTTTGCCTTCATATCTTTAAGAGTATTTTGTACATAAACCATTCCAGTTCCAGAACCTTCCTTTTTTGTTGTTTTACCTATTTGAAATTCTTTACAATCAAGGCAAATCCTTTTTTTACAGTTAAAACAGAAAGGGATCCCAACTCCATTGTCTTTGATCTCAATAAAAGGCAAAGGTTCAGCACCAGTATTTATAATTATTTTAGGATTTCCCGATGATTCAATTGCATTTTTTATAAGATTTTCAATGACTTGAATAAAATGAATGCTATTTCCTCTTATAAAAATTGGATCTGATTCTTTAATCAATTTAAATTCGATCTGTTTTTTTTCATAAGAAAGTTCAAATTGTTTTACTATCTCTTCCATTATTTTGTTTAATTCATAGGTTTGAAGTTGTTGATTTGTCTTACTTTTGATAAGGTTTCTAATATCTTTAATCATCAAAGTCATTTCATCACTTGCATGTTTAACCATCTGACATGTATTTATAATCTTATCATAGTCTTTTGGATCTAAAAGATCTTTATATCTATTTATGGTTGAGGTTATGATATATTCAGAAGATAAAAAGGTGACAATTTTATTATTGAAATTATGAATCATAGAATTTAGCATCATACCGATGTTTGCAAAAGAAGCTAAAGATTCTTTTTCCTTTACAACAAGTTCATTTAATGTTTTGAAAAAGTTAGCTTGGTCTATATAGATAGATGGAAATAATATAAGAAAAAGAGCAATAAATGTTGTCCTCGAAATAATACTTATAGTTTTATAAACAATTAATTTTATAGGATCTTTTAACTGTTCTACCTCTGAGAGTAATCCTCCACTGCTTGGTGATTCTTGAAAGTAAAAATTATATATGAAAACAGCGCTAACAAGAAGAAGAGCTATGAAAATAATATAGTTTATGAATTTATATTCGAACAAATCATACTGTAAAAGTAGAAGTGAACCAAATATTAAAAAACTTAAGCCAAAATAAATCTGAGTTATATCTGAAAATAAAGTTAATAATCCATTTAATAATATTAAAATAGTTTGTAAAAACCTCTTTACTTTTGGCAAACCTTTTTTTGTAGTCCAAAAAAATATAACAGCTTCAAATAACATGATAATCTTGAAAAAAATAGATCTTAAAAAGACAAGTCCACCAAAAATATACAACTCATTAAAGGTATTTACTATTATTAAAAAAATAGTATAAAATGAAAATATATATCCAATTCTTTTTTGAATCCTAAATTTTAAGTTCTCGTTGGAATATAAATTTAATTTATTATTATTTTGTTCCATTTTATTTCCTTAAATTTAAAATGGAACAGAATTTGTAAAATTCAAGAAAATTTTGTTAAAATAAATAAAAAAAAATTAGATTTAAATAAAAAATTTATTCAAAAAAAAAATTTTTTTAGCTAAAAGTATTATAAGATTTTTATCACTAAGACATCCAAAATCCTGGATTATTACCTTTTAAGTTACTCATATCAAGATGCTTTGATAAAGTCTTATATTTTTCTAATTCAGCAAATATTGAATTAAAGAGCTTCTCATACTTAATCTTATTTTTCTCTTCAAATAGAGGATTAAACTTGCTTTCCTTTTTATCTTTATCAATATCGTGAAGATGATCCTTATAAGATATCGCAATAAGAGCTTTTTCACAGATCTTTAAGGCTTTTTTATCCTTTGCAAAAGGCTTAATATTTTGTAGTACCATAGTAGCTCTTGTCTCTAAAGAGATATCTTTTGTTGGATTAAAAATCTCTGGGAAATTTGCAGCAGTTAAGAGGATGGAAAGATTTGCATAGGCAAACATTTCAGCATATTCTGCTTGGGCAAGAAATGGAGCTAAAACTACTACTTTTAACGCATCACTTTTTTTAAGTTTTTCAAACCTATCGCTGCTTAAATTTCTTTCCTTTGCAAGTTCGGAAAGGACTTTAACAAAAAAGGGTTCAAAGTTTTCAACTATTTCGGAATACTTATTCATAAAAAACTCTCCTTCTTGAAAAAAATGCAAATTTAATTTTCATTATTATAATATTTATTAGCTCATATTTTATTATTGTCAAGTTTTTAATTGAAAAGTTTTAAAAAAATTATAAGTTTTTAAAAAATGAGAAAAATTATATATATAAAGACTTGCCTTTTCCTTTTTATATTATTTTTTATTTTATCAATTTTTTTCTATTCATTTTCAAGCTGCACTGCAAATACAAAAAACAATAATATTGAAAATATTTCAAATTTAACTTCTGAAAAAAAAGTCAATAGCAGCAACTTCATCTATCTTATTCAAGATGAAAATATGACGCCAATTTATTATCCAGTAAATGATTACCTTATAAAATCTTTTGATAGAAATATCATAAAAAAAGATATAAAGTTTGATTTTGAAAAAAGTAAGCCATCTTTTTTGCAAGATGTTGATATTTCGTTTTTTGATAGATGCGATTCTTTTTTAGATTTTAAGCTTTATACTGAAACTATCCAGTACTTTTCATATCTTATAGAAGGGAAGGATTTCAATATAATATTAAATTACCTTAAAAAATATATCGATGAACAACCACCAAAACCTTACGAGATTGAAGTTGGAGATATCTTAAATGTCTATCAAAATGGGATAGAGTATCGCTATCCATTGGAAAAAGGTGCCACTATCATTGAATTTGTAGATAAAAGTTACCAGATAAAATTTAGCGATGGCAGAATCTTCTATCTTCTTTCAAATGGAATCTATTTTGAAACATATGAAGATGGAAGTGAAATTTACTATGTAAATCCAGCAATCAACTATTTTAGAAGATGGTTTGGCTCTATATTATTTGTAAAAACCGAGAAATTTATCGAGATTCAGGTTGGTACATCCAATATTTCTTTATATTACTCAAAACCTAGGATAATAAAATATTGCTATCCTAAAAATTACGAACTCTACCTTTACTTAAATGATTCTCTAGATTTTCCACAACTATCCAATATGGATATTTCAAAAATTGATAAGTTATTATTCAAGGTTTTAGAAGACTATTTTATAACTTTAGATAACATAACAAAATCTATTTATTTTAATATTAAAGATTATCTTGTTTCAATTCAAAGTAATCTTATAAAAACCATTTATATGATTAGCAATAATTCCGAAAATACTTTTTTTAATAAAAAGATAATTAGTGTATTCTTGCCAGAAGGGATAAAACTTACTGATTTTGATTCACAATATTCAAAAAGTGAAGTTAATTTTACCTATAACTATAAAAAGACTTTAATCAATCAATTTTGCTTTTACTATTCTGATGAAATTTCCTCTTTTTTATCTAGAATAAAAAAAGAAAAATTAGATGAGATTTTGTCCATTATTTCTAAGGAATTAAACTGGCAAATAAGCCAACCAATAAATGTTATCTTACCCAAAGACATATATGAATACCAATCTCTTTTATCTGGCGAAATTCAAAGAGAATTTTCCAACTTGCCTGATGGTTTTACAAGGGATGATATAATAATAAGTTGGCCAGTTAATCTACCAAGATATTATGAAGATAAAGATATGAATTACTTCTATGAAAAAGAATTTTACTCAATCTTACTTTTTCAACTAGTAAGGAAAATATCTTTACAACAGGTTGCTTTTTTTTCACGACTTCCATACTTTATACAGGTAGGTTTACCTATATATATAACATCCTTATATGATGAGCAACTTAAAAATTCTTATGAAAATCTATTTCATATTTTATATAAAAATAATTTTTCTTTTGATAAGTCTCTTCTTATTATTACAAATAGTGAAAGCACTCAGGTTGTTACAAATAGATATTTAGCGGCTTTTTCTTATAGATTAATAAAGTATATCTTTTCAATCTATGAACATAATAAGATTACAGATTTTATAAGGACATTTAAGATAGATATAAATAAAAAAAATTTTCTATTAAATCAATCAAATCAAGATTTTCTCGATTTTTCAAATAAGAATATAAATAAGATCTTTGGAGTATCTTTAGATAAGCTTATCGAAGCTGCCTGCCTTAAAACAAGCAGCTTCTAATAAGTTTATAATAGAAATAAGAAAGAGTCTATTAAACTTTTTCACCTTTTTCTTTTAATGTTGCTAAAACCTTTTTCTCGTCATAATAGGTAAAAAGAATAAGAGATGCAACTGCAAAGACAAACGCTATTACTGCTGTTAATCTTATTCCTATTGGGTTCGCAGCAGTTTTTCCTAAAAGAAGTACAGATGGGAATATTATACCGGCAAGTGATTGTCCAAGTTTAGACATAAATGTCCTTGCTCCAAAAAAGATACCAGCCTTATAGATACCAGTCTCATATCCATGAGCATCTGCAATGTCTGCAATTATTGCATTTGGTAAGATTCCGAAGATAGCTAAAGGAAGAGAAAGTAATATTACGACAAGCCATCCTTGAGCAAGTTTGCTGAAAGGAAGAAGACCTAAGACAAATGCATAAATGTAAACTATCATGAAAATTATAAACCCAATTATAATGAGCCTTTTTTTACCTATTTTCTTTGCTATCAAATTTATTGGAACATAAAATACAAAAGATAAACCAAACATAACGATTTGCATGAATGAAACTAGAGATTTATCGAGACCTAAAAGTGTTGTAATATAATAAACAAGTCCAGTTGAAGCTATTGTCAATGCAACCCAATAACCTAAATCTGAAAGGGTAAATAAAAGAAAGTTTTTATTTTTGAATGCAGTTACGACAGACTTAAATATTCCTTCCTCTGAAACATGATGTTCTGCATATTTTTTTTCATCTATAAAAATTATAGGTAAAAGCATGAAGATAAAGCCTATTACTGCAAATCCACAAATGGTATATTGAAATGCAGCGGTTGGAGAAAGCCCTGTTTTTTCTAAAATACCAGAGATGGAGTAAACCTGAGAACCTATGGCAAAACCTATTGCCCAGGTTATAGATATATATGTAGAAAGATTTAATCTTTCATCTGGATTATGCCCTATCTCAGACATAAGAGCAAAAAATGGCGTTACATACATCGTCATAAACCAATAAAATAAAAGTACGGTAAAAAATAACCAAATAGCATTTACAATACTTACATAACTTGTTATAGGAATGAATACAAGGATTGAAAGAAGAGAGAAAGGTAAAACAGAAATGGCTAAAAATAACCTTCTTTTTCCAAAATTTGATTTATTTCTATCTGAAAGACCAGCAACAAGAGGATCAGTTATAGCATCAAACAACCTTCCACTTGCAAGAACAAGCCCTATTATTGTTAATATACCGAAAATATAACCTTGATAAACAAAAGGAGGGAAAATAGATTTAGAGGAAGATTCAGGTGGGAGATAAAAGTAGGTTAAAAGATTTCCAACTGAATATGAAGTTAATGACCAACCAAGTTGACCTAATGCATACATCCACTTCTTCCACAAAGGAAGAGTCATAACGGAATTGCCATTTGAATTCATAATAACTCCCTAATTTTTTTTAAAATGTACATTTGACTATTTATCTGACCATTTATAAAATGTTATTTAATTTTGTCAACAATATATAATTTGTTTTTAATATTTTTAACTTTTATGCAAAAAATATGAAGTAAAATTTAAAAATAGACAATTATAAATAAATCTAGGTAAAGGATAAATTAATAAATAAAGAAAAAATAGCAATAAATAAAAAGAGATAAAGAAATAAAAACAATTAAATTTAGATAAAGAGAAGGCAAATTTTTAATAAAAAAAAAGAGCTGCCAAAAAAGGCAGCCCCAAAAGAGGTGGCGGGAATAATTATCTGAGTAACTGTAAAATCTGCTGTGGTTGAGTATTTGCCTGAGCAAGCATCGCAGTTGCAGCCTGTGTTAGGATGTTGTTTTTTACAAAATTTGACATTTCAAATGCCATATCAGTATCTCTGATTCTGCTTTCTGCTGCCTGCAAGTTTTCAGCACCATTTAATAAACCTTTACCAAGATATTCAAGTCTTTCCTGATATGCGCCAAGATCTGCTCTTTGTTTTGCAACTTTAATTAATGCACTATCGATGAGACCAAGAGCGATATTTGCCTTATCTGGAGTTGATACAGAAATAAAGGTTGCAGTTTCGGCTCTACCAATAGGATTTTTCAAGCCAAGTCCTTGTGTGGACATTGTGCCAATGTATACCCTGATTCTCTGATCGAGATTTGCTCCAATATGAAACCACATCGAAGCTGCGGATTCAGATGCAATTGTTGGTTTAGCGAATTTTCCGGTAAGAAGGTTCATTCCGTTAAATTGAGCATGAGAAGCTATTCTGTCAATTTCGGCTATAAGTTGTGAAACTTCAACTTGAATGTTCAATCTGTCGTCATCACTATATACACCGTTAGCTGCTTGAACAGCAAGTTCTCTTAATCTTTGAAGAACATCTGTGGTTTCATTTAAGTAACCTTCTGCTGTTTGGATTAAAGAGATACCATCTTCCGCATTTTTTTGTGCTCTTAGAAGTCCTCTTATCTGCCCTCTCATCTTTTCAGATACTGCAAGACCAGCAGGGTCATCGGAAGCACTATTGATTCTCATCCCTGAAGATAGCTTTTCGATGCTTCTGCGCAAATCTAGTGAATTTGAGTGAATCTGTCTCGATGCAAATAATGATGAGATGTTGTGATTAATAATCATATTATTCCTCCTTGATTATTTACAAAATAAACAACATCCTTGTTATTCTAACTTTCGGATACTGATAAAAAAGTTTAGTATAAATTATTTTTTTTATATAATTTTTTTGATTTTCTAAATTTAAAGACTATATTTTTTATGAAGTAAATTTATATAGATAAAAAAAATTTAAGGAGATTCTCTATGGAATTATATATCATAAGACATGGTGAATGTACTGAAAATACAAACCTACTTTCTTTACTTGGAATAGAAGAGATAAAAAATCTTGCCAATATATTGAAGCAGGAAGGTCCTTTTGATATTATCTACTCTTCTTCATATAGGCAAGCTATAGATTCAGCAAAACTTATAGAAAGAAGTACAAAAACCGGTCTTATTATAGATAAAAGACTTGATGAAAGGTATATTGCAGAAGAATTTTTGAATGATAAGGAAGTCTACTTAAATGTTAACTATGCAATTAAAGGCAAAATAGAAAGTATCTCTTCACATTTTGAAAGAGTCTCTTTCTTTCTAGATGAATTAAAACAGAAATATTCTGGTGAAAAGATAATAATAGTTGCCCACATGGGTACTACACAGATGATCTTATATAATGTTCTTGGAATACCAGTAGAGAAAATAAGTACTATCCAGTTTTCAATCCCTATGGGTGGACTTATAAAACTTAAAGATAGTACTGTTCTTTCACCAGATGGCTGGACTCTATTTTTATAATCTATCTTCTTACTGGAATTAAACTACCAAATAATAATAGATTATTGGAAGAATAAATTATAATTAGGATTATAATTACTATTAAGATGTAAATAATAATCTTTTCCTTTGAAACATCTATAATAATTGGAGCTCCTAGATATAACAGATATAAAGAATATAATGCTCCAATAATAGATATAAGAGAAATTGGTGGAATAATATAAAAGGCAGATAAAATCCAATATGGTGTTAAAGAATAGCAGATAAGCTTAAAATGCTCTTGAAAATCCTTTTTATAATTTAAAGTGGTTGAAAGTTGTCCCATTATAAAAGAGGCAAGAAATAAACCTCCAACTGAAATTACATAGGATATTGTAAGACTAAATATTCCTCCAAAAAATGAAATTTTAAAACCAAAAGCTCTGCCAAGTATTACAAAACCTATAAATTGACAGATAGGTCTTATTGCTGCTAGAATAAATACATAAGAGAAAAGAAACTTTTTAATATCCATTTGTTCTTCTTTAATAATGTTCCAGCTATTTACCGGATCAAAAAGAAGGTTCTTTACTTTTTCAAATAAATCTTTCATCTTTTCTCCCTTTAATTTAATCTTTTTTATCTTTTCAAATCATCTCAAAAAATAATCTCGAAGGAAATATATTAAGCAAATCCAAACTCGTTAAGTATAAAATCGATTACATCTTGATGATTTTTCTTGAATTCATAAGAAAATGGGATAATAATATCATCATCATTGAAGATAACTTTTATATATTTTCTATTTAGTATTAAATCCAAAATTAAGGAATGGTTATTGAAAAGATTAATAAAACTTTCTTTTAAGTATCTTTCAAATTCACTTTTTTCTTTTTTCTTAGAAATATATTCTATGATATAACCGATATTTTCATTTGTAATATTTCCATATTGAATAAAAGTATATATCGCTTCTTTGTAACTGAAGGAATATAGCTTTACAACATCTTTAATCAAAATAGGATTATTTAACTTCAATTTTATAGGTATGATTCCGGCATCTACTTGAATTTTACATTCAATATTTGCTTTTAAGTCTTCTTCCAAATTTTTTCTATCATCGTAAGGAAGAGCTATAAGCCTAATGTTATCTATAGTCTTATAGTTTTCATCCCTGTATTCTATAGAAAAAATAAACTTATAGTCAACACTGTCTAGCTTAACGAATAAGACTTTTTTATTATCAATCCCACCTTGGGCAATTTTATTATTACTTAAAAGCTGCATATTGCTTATCAGCTTATCCTTATATCTGTTTATAAAAACAAGATACTCTTCCCTTTTTGACTTTTGTAAAGATTTATCTTTTTTCCTTTCAACCTTTTTTTTAACCTCTTCGGCTAGATTTTCGTTGTAATACTGATTCAAAGCTGAAAGTATAACTTTACTATGACTTATAACAAAATACAGTTCCATCTCCTCTACTTCGTTTAACTTTCCAGAAAGATATTTTTTAAATAGAACCGATAATTTTGGATACTTTAAGATTATATCATTTATATTATCCTCAGAGTATTGATCTAGCTCCGAGCTAGCATTAAACTCTGCTAATAAATCAAATATTTTATCCTTAATTTCCATAAGATATTCCTATAATATTTTCTAAAATAATAATCTTTTTTTACAGATTATTTAACTTTTATTATCTTTATCCTCTTCATTTAAAAAACAATTTTTAAACCATTGGTAAACTTTTTTAATAACCTCATCTTCTATACTATTAAGATTATTATCATTTAAATATCTTACAAATTCTTTTCTAATCCTAGAAAAAACAGTATTGATATTTGTAATGTTAACTTTAAGTTTTTCTTCAATTAAATTCGATGTAAATCCTTTTATCTTCATCAAGAAGATCTTTTTATGGGTTTTATTTTTTATTGAACTTAAAAAATCTTGCAGTAGGGTTAAAAATTCTTCAGAAACAAGGTAATCTGTATGATCTCCCTTAAAAATGAATTTCTGTTCTACCCTATCTATTTTATTTTCATCCTCAGTATTGTTTTCATGTATCTGTTCAAATTTTTTATTTTCTTTAATTTTTGAATAAATGGAATTTCTAGCAGAAGAAAAAAGATAGCTGTATATCTTGTCGATATCCACAATCTTCTTTATAATTTCAAAATCATTACTAAAAATCTTTAACAAAAGATCTTGAACAATATCTTCAACATCCAATTCATTTAAAGGAATATTATTTTTTTTGATAAAGGTTCTGCAAGATTCAGATAGAAAGTTTTTAACCTCATTTAAGAAAAGATCCAAGTTGCTAAAGTTGCCTAATTTTATCTGTTTTACTAAATCTTTTAACATATTGACTTAATTTTATATTGCTTTTTTAATTTTTCAACATAATCTATAAGTAGAATTGATATTTTTTAAATTTAATATTGTATAGAATCTGCGATGAATACAAACCTTTTTAACCTTAAAAAATCTTTTTTAAAGATGCTTTCCACATATTTGGAAAATAAGAGTGAACTTATAAAATACAATACTCTAATCCATATGCCTTCCGTTAGACTTTCCGCGACATTTTCTTTATATTTTCTAACTCGTCCTAGATTTTTTTACCTTATTTTATCTGAAGAAGTCCAAAAAACATTTGAACAAAACTATAATGATTTTTTAAATTTTTATAATAATGAAATTTTCCCAGAATTTACAGAGGATATAAAAAAAGAGCTTAAAGATTTTCCCGCAAAAATGGAAGATATTAAGATTATTCGTTTGACAGAAAATCAATTTTCAGATATTCAGAATTTTAAAGATCATATAAATCACCAAATTTTAAGCTTATTAAAAAGACTTAATCCAGAGAACATCCTTATTGATATTACCGGAGGAACAAAGCTTCACTCACTAACACTTGCAAACCTTGCCAGCTCACACAATTTGTCTTACTGTTATCTCATGGTCAATGAAAACAAGAGCACCGATGGAATATCTGCTTTAGCTGGGACTGAAAGGTTATATATTCAGAGCCCAGAATACAAAAAAATCTCATATTTATCTATCCATGCCTTTCCCATTTTATCTATATTAAATGATCAAATTTCCTGTTTTTATGCTGGGAAGACTATTTTTAGCAGATTAAAAATAGATAAAAACAGCTTTGAAAAAATCAAATCCCTATTTAATAAATATAGTCAAAATTACTCAATCTACCTAAATCATGACCTAATAGCAATGCTTGAACAAGATTTCGTAGAAATAAAAAACAATATAAGATCTTTTTTTGAGCCAGATTTTTTAAGACAATTAGAAATTTATATGAATGAAAGTAAAATCTTTGCCATTTCATTGAGTAATAAATTATGGAACTTCCCTTTCGAGTTTATCTTCAATGATTTTAATGATTTTATTTTACTTAGGGCGGTTCCAGAAATAAATGAATCTGCCAAAATGAATGAAACTTCCAAAGAAAATGAAAAAAGTACCTTAGAAGAAATGAATCAAATACAAGATGAAAAAAGTAAAAATAAGAAAGAAAATGAAAAGATAAAAGAAAATAAGGAAAATAAGGGAAATAAAAATGAAAAATTATATGAAAGATCAAAAGAAAATGAAAGAAAAGAAGAGGTAGAGACAAATAAAGATAAAATAAAGATACTTGTAGCTTCTTTTTCTAAAGAAGAATATATGAAGAATCAGTATGAAGAATTGCTTAGCAGTATTTCCTCAAACAATAGTATCTATGCAAATGGGTTATTTCTTCCTACTAAAGAAGAGTTTTTATATTCACTTCAAAACTGTGATATAGCACATATTATATGCCATGGAGTCGTGAGAAATGGCATTCATGGACTTATCATGGAAAAATCTACCATGGAAAATTCTATTGCCTACGAAGGAAAAGATTATATAATAAAAGATTATATAATAATAGAGCGTAAAGATTTTGAAAATATTAAAGCCCCAAAATTTTTATTTATTTCTGCTTGTTCTTCTCTAACAATAGATATAGAATGGGATAAAACAATCTATTACGAACTTATAAAAAATGGATGTAAAACTATTGTAGGCACCCACTGGGCTGTCCCTCAAAGGCAAGCTGCACTTGTTTCTAAATATTTTTACAAATGCTTTTTTAGTGGACAGCCAGTTGGGATGGCTCTTCATTCCGCTCTTCAGGAAATCAACGACCAATTTTTATCTAGAAACTATTATTTTATCGGAAACCATACAGCAAGAATCAGTTAAATAGTATTTAAATAACATTTTTGAATTACAATTTGACTCTTAATATTTACTTAATAAAAATAAAGTGCCTAAAAATCTAAGAAATAATCAATTTTGTGTGTTGAAAAGATAACACTTAATAGAAATAAAATAATTCATAATTTATTTGAAAAATACTCAATACTTAAAATAAGAAACCTATTTCCAGCACAATTCCAGCTGCTGAAACATTTGAAGTACCTACCGAAACACTTCCTATGCTTAATCCCGGATCTATAAAAAATGAGTTAAACAAAAATCTATATCCCCCAAAAATCTTAAATAAATTTGCCGAAGCTTTGTAATCATCACCCGAAATAGAACCAAAACCTAAATCTAAACCAAGGAAAAATCCACTGAATTGATCAAAAAAATATTGAATTCCAAAGATAAATAAAAAAGCCGAGCCATAACTAGTAGTTACTATAGCGATAGAACCTCTTAAATCAAGATTTTCAGATAGATAATACTGATATCCAAAGTTTATTAATCCATTTATAATAGCACCAACATTAAAATAGATGGCTGAACTTTGAGCATAACAATTTTGATAGTATGCAATAAAAAGCATTAAAACTAAAAATAGAAGGATAAATTTTCTTTTCATAAATTTCTCCTATATTTTTTTGGACTCCTTTATTTTTTAGACTCCTGATATATAAGACTAAAATTAGTTAAAGTTCTTACAAAAATATTTGACTTAGGTATTACTTTGTATTACTTTTTATTAGGAAGATATATCGAATAAATATTTATTATTGAACTTATTATTGAATTCCTTATGAGTTTATTTTTGTATTTATTTCTAAGTTTGAGACAATAGGCAGAATCTTTATAAAAGATCTTGGAGTAAAAAAATGAAGGATGTGGTAGTTACCGTTAAAGTCGATCAAGACCTTTATGAAAAACTAAAAGATTTACCAGACAGGTCAAAGTTTATTAGAAATGCGATAGAATCTGCACTTGAAGATAGATGTCCTTTATGCAATGGAACTGGTATTATGAATAAATCTCAAAAGAAACATTGGGATGAATTTATAAAGACACATTCTGTCGAAAGATGCACTGAATGTGGAAGCCTATATATCAAATGCTTTAATAAAAAAGAATAAAGAGAAAGTTATAAAAGTTATATTTTTAAAAGTAAAGAATAAGGAGATACTATGTTTTCAAAAATAAAAGTCGGTAATTTGCTCATTATATTTATTATTTTGTTTGCTGCTTTATTTGCTTTCTTTTTAACTTTATCTTCCTGCGGTACAAGTAAGAATCAAATTAGTTCTTTTTCAATATATACCTCCTTAGAGCCTATTAAATTCCTAATAGACAACATTTCTGGCGGTGAAATCCCAGTTGGAACTCTAATAAAACCAGGCTCAGATCCTCATACATTTGAAATATCAGCAAAGCAGTTAAGCGATTTAATAAAATCAAAGGCATACTTTTCAATAGACCTTCCTTTTGAAAAAACACTTATAGATAAAATAAAAAGACAGAATAAAAATTTTAAGGTTTATCAGTTGTTTAAAGAAGAAGAAGGAGACGAGGATGTTCATATATGGCTTTCGATTAGCAAAATAAAGCAAGTTAGCGAAAATATACTGTCCAGCATTATCGAGCTATACCCAGAAAAGAAAGATATTTATAAAGAAAATTACAATAACCTTTTAAATAAACTAGATAATCTTAATGATATAGTAAGATTTAATATCGAAAGTTCTAACATAAAATCCTTTTTGGTTTTTCATCCTGCATTGACTTACTTTGCCAATGACTATGGACTAAACCAGATTTCTATAGAAAATGAAGGGAAGGTTCCATCTGGCAGTTATCTGCTTGAAATAAGCAAGAAAATAAAAAAAGATAATATCAGATTTATTTTTGTTCAAGAAGAATTCCCAATCGAACAGATTTCACAATTTGTTAAAGATAACAACCTTGAAGTAGTTAAAATCGAAATATTAAACTACAACTTATTTGATACTCTACTTAAAATTTCTGAAATATTTACAAAATATAAAAAATAGCATGGCTCATAAAAGTACCATTGACTATAAAAAAATAGTTGGGATAATAAAAGTAATAGGGATTATAAAAAGTAGCGAAGTTGAGAAAATAAAAACAACCAAGAGTGAATAATAAAGTGAATAATAAAATGAAAAAGATTCAAAATAGTGATATTGTTATTAAAGCCGAAAGTATCTATTTCAAATATGATTTTGCAGATAAACCAACTCTTGAAGATGTTAGTTTTTCAATATTTGATAAAGAATTTGTGAGTATCATTGGACCAAATGGAGGTGGTAAATCCACCTTGATAAAACTATTAATAGGCCTATTAAAACAAGATTCAGGTAAAATCAAAGTTTTTGGAAAAAATCCAGAAAATGTTAGAAATAAGATTGGCTATGTACCGCAGTATTTCTCCTTTGATAGCCTTTATCCAATAACAGCAATCGATGTTGTAATGATGGGAAGGCTTAACTCAAATTTTTTTAGCAAATTTACAAAGAAAGATTACGAAATGGCTAAGAATACATTGGATTTCGTTGGGATGGGCGGTTATGAAAAAAAACTGCTATCCAAACTTTCTGGAGGACAGAGACAGCGTGTTCTTATCGCTAGGGCACTTGCTGTTGACTGTAAGATTTTAATACTTGATGAGCCAACGGCCTACCTTGACAAAGAAGCCCAAAGTTTTTTATACAAACTCTTACAGAAGATAAATAAAGAAAAAACGATAGTATTAGTCTCTCATGATGTTGGTTTTGTTCCTTCCATATCGACAAAAGTGATATGCCTCAATAGAACGGCTTTTGAATACTCTAAATTGGATGAAGAAAAAAATAATGAAGGGAAAAATGAGGAAATCAATTTTTACAATTGTAAGGTGGATAAGATTACTTAGTGAAAGAAGATCAATTTCAAAGCTAATAATTGATTCTATAAAATAAATAGAACATAAGATTACTTAGCAAAGAAAATTAATCAAAGACTAAAATTATTGGTTTATTGAATTACTTATTTATAAAATTATTAAGTAATAAAACTATTAGTTAATAAAATTAAAAAAGGGAAGATATGCTTAGTTTTATTGTTTATATTTTCTCATATTCATTTTTACTATACGCATTTTTAGCATTAATTGGTATATCAATATTATCAGCCACGGTTGGAACCTATGTTACAATAAACAGGTTTTCATACATTGCTGGAGCACTTTCTCACTCAATTTTATTTGGCTTGGGCTTATTTAATTATTTGAAGTCTATTTTTATAAGTAATAAATTTTTATCAGAATCTTTATTTACTCCATTAAATGGTGCATTTTTAAGTGGAATTTTATTTGCTCTTATAATAGCTTATCTATACAATAATAAAAACGAAAGACTCGATACTATATTAAGTGCAATCTGGTCTATAGGTATGTCAGCTGGTATTTTATTTATTTTTTTAACACCAGGCTATAACCAAGAGTTAACAAGGTACCTTTTTGGTAATATTTTACTTGTGTCCTTAAAAGAAATAATAATTCTTTTTATTTTTACGATTTTTATTCTCTTAATCTTTTCATTTTTTTACAAGAAGATACTTTCAATAGGATTTGACAACGAATTTGCCCTTCTTATGGGGCAAAACGTCAAACTTTTCAATACTATATTTATATTAATAATATCTTTTGCCATAGTTTTATTGACTCAAGTGGTAGGAATTGTCCTTTTAATAGCTCTTTTGACTCTTCCTTCTTCAACAATCTTAAAGTTTAATCTTTCACTCAAAAAAACCATGATTTTAAGCGGGATTCTAACCTTTATAGTTGGCTTTTTGGGACTTTATTTGAGTTTTACATTCAATCTTCCAGTAAGTCCAATAACCATATTGATACTTGGTGCAATATATATCATTATATTTATATTGAAAAGTGGATTAAAAAGCTGATTGATAAATAGATTTAATATCTTGTTCAAAAAGAACCTTAAATGATCCTATAGATTTTCTTCTTTTAACTATTGAATCAGTCCAGATATTAACATAATTTTGTTCTATTTTTAACTCCGTAAAGGATGAAGGAAGCCCAATATGTTTGAAAAACTTTGAAGTTGATTCTATCGCCATCATAGTAGCATTAAAAGGATCTTTTTCAGAAATATCCCAAACATTTTTGGCATAATCAAGGTATTTTCCAGCCCTTTCATCACTATAGCAGTGTTTCATCCAAGATGGGAAAAGTATTGCAAGTCCGACTCCATGCGTAATATCATGGGTCGCAGATACTTCATGTTCCATTGCATGTGTTGCCCAATCCGTTATCTTACCTGATGAAAGAAGACCATTTAAAGCAAGTGTTGAAGCATACATAAGTTCACTTCTTGCTTCATAATTTTCTGGCTCTTCCAATGCTATAGGGGTATATTTAATGACTGTTTTCATAATGCTTTCAGAGATTCTATCGATCATATAGGCTTTAGAGTTAGAAAAGTATTGCTCAAAAATATGGGCTAAAATATCTGCTGAACCTGCTGCAGTTTGTATAGGTGGTAAAGTATATGTGAATTGTGGATCAAGTATTGCAAATCTTGGTCGCAATATATCATTGTGTATGGCTAGTTTTTCCCTTGTTTCTCTGTTTGAAATTACAGAGTTACCATTAGTCTCTGAACCAGTCGCAGGCAGAGTCAAGACAACTCCTATTGGCAATGCCTTTTGTACTTTCCTTTCATCGTAAAAAAGTTCCCATGGATCCTTTTCATAGTAAAAACCTGTAGCTATCGCCTTTGCAGTATCAATAACCGAACCTCCTCCAACTGCAAGGATGAATTGCAAATCATTTTCTTTTATAAGTTTTATCCCTTCCCTTACCTTTTCTATGTCTGGATTTGGTACAACTCCCCAAAGCTCAACCCATTTTACTTTCATAGAATCAAGCTGATGAGTAACTTTTTCATAAACCCCATTTTTCTTAATGCTTCCGCTTCCAGCAACCAAAAGGATCTTTTTGTACTGATTAAGTCCCTTAGTTATTTTTTTTATAGAATCTTTGCCAAAATATATATCTGTCGGCATAGTTAAATGAAAATTTTCCATAAGACCTCTAATGTTTTTTTTAAAAATATAAGAAAAATTTAATAAAAATACAAAAATTTCTATGAAATAAAGTAATTGCTTTTAAGAAAAAAGTAAAGAAAACACAAAATATTCTATAGAAAAGTCATTACTAAATTATAATAAAATTATATGAAAAAACTAAGTTAAATTTCATCTAAAAGTATCGATTTTACCCTGTCAAGAGCATCTTTTCTATATCTAAAGTAAAGCTCCTTGCCTTCTTTTTTAACTTCGACAATATTCCTTTCAAAACCAGCATGTGCAAGAAAATGTCTTGGATTTATATTTTCAAGAGTCTTTTTATTTTTAACAATATCTTTATCACTATTTTTATCACTATTATTACTGTTTATATCATTATGTTTTGTATCATTCTTATAATCATTACGAAAAGGCATAGATTTATCTAGAATCTGCCAATGATTATTTGTCCTTTCAAAAACAGATTTATTATCTGCATACTTGTTAGGCTTTTTGTAAGTTAAAAGCTCGTTAGATATGAGTAATCTAGCATATTCATTTTTCAAAATATTAAATATCGTAGTTTTTTTATCTACAAACAATTCAATCAACTTTGAATAAGATACCTCTTCATCCTTATGGATATTTTTTTCATTTAACATTTTAATAATTGAAATCATAAGAGCCAATGAACTTAAAACTTTAATATAAATTTGATAATTAATCTGGTTGGAATTTAAGTAATTTTTAGATAAAAATAAACTGCCAGTAGTTACAATATCATTTATGCAGTTAAAAACAATCTTTTCATCAGGCATAGAAAAAGAAAATAAAGAAAGAGGTATACCATTTTTCAATGCTGAAAATAAAATACCAAATTTCTCTAGTAAAAAGTTTATCTCCTTTTTTCTTTGACTTACAAAAAATTCTTTAGTACTGATATCAAGGTTTTTCTTCTTCTCATCTTTTAGATTGCCTAAATCTTGCTCATCATTTAAGTAAAAATATCTATCACTCAAAAGATTATTAATATCGATCTCATGTATCTTTTCTTTATAAATATCTGATGCTATCTTCTTTTGTTTGATCTGATCCGAATTTAATGGCGAAGAAAAAGATATATTTTGTTCCATAATATAACTTTTATGTATATCATAGGTCTCTTCCTTGCTAAATACAGGATCAGAAAAAAGAAGATTAACTTGAATCTTATTTGAGTCAAAATAGTGAAGAAGATTATAATAGTTTGATAAGTTCCTCGCAGCTTCTATTAAAGCAGAAACATATATATTATGCCCGCTTGAGATATCTATAAAAATATTTACCTTGTTATCCTGAATATTCTTCTCAAGATTAGAAGAATCGTCTATATTCAAATCCTTTCTTTCTAACTTAATGTTTTCAAGCTGATTTACCCTTTTAATCATATCTAAAAAAATTTCTAAGATAATATCTGTAATATCTGTATCAAAATCGATACCACTAAACTTTCCAATGCTATGAAGTACAATAAAGTCATCCGCTTCTTTAGTATGGGGGTGAAAACTAAAAAAATCTTTTGGATTATCAAAATATTTTTCCCTTTCTTTTTCGTCTTCAATTATTTCTTTAATTTTCTCCCTCAATTCCTCAGGAAGTCCAGATTCATCATTTGGCATATTCTTATTAGCCATATTTTTATTAATTAAATTCTTATCAATTATATTTTTATCAATTACATTCTTTTCTTCTATATTCTTATTAGATATCCTCTTTTCTATTAAATTTCTATTAAAAGGGATGCTTACTGGGAAAGCAAGTATAACCTTTACCTGTTTTTTTTCTTCATATTCTAACATGTATTTTTTCAAGGCAAAACTTGAAAGCACAGATTTTATTTTAATACCTTCTTCATCTTCCAAGTTCTTCTTTATATTAAAATTTATAGGCTCCATCCCTTTTTCAAGTCTTCCTATCTGATATATTAAAACTGACATATTCTTGTCTCCAAGTTTTAAATTATTTAATATATTAAACAATCTGCTTCTTACTATTGTTCAAATATTTAATAGAGATATTTAATAGTAATATTCAGGATTATTTATTTTCTTAGGTTTATATATTGATGAAAAAAGTCATATCATTCAAGTAAATTCTTAATCTTTTCGTTTTTTGCACATTCAAGCTGAGGGATCTGACTAAAGCCATGGTATTTCAAAGAAGATCTAACTCTTTTTAATAGTTCTAACCTGTTTATCTTCCCCTGAGCCTCTCTAAGATATTTACAAAAATAGTAAGTAAAAGCACCATTGTATGTTCCATTTATATACGCATCTGCAGAAGTTTGATTATCTTTACATCCCGTAAAAACTACCCTATTATCTGGTTTTTTTGCCCTTATACCTGAAAAAAGTTTAACAACTTCCATGTCTTCATCCATTCTGCAATCTATATCTACTGGTGGTTTTAAGAATCTTATCTTTAAGGTTTCCTCTTTAGGCAAGAGATTTAAACCTTTTATTTCCCTTGTCCCAGTTCCACTATGACAGCTATCAAGTATAACCTCAATATTGACAGTTGGATCTACTTTTGAAAAGATCTCATTTAGTTCATCATCGACTATATATGTCCCATCCCAATCCATATCATGTGGGCATAAAATCTCATCAAGATTATCTTTGTATTCATCATTATTTTTATCTACAATCTGAGAACCATGCCCAGAAAAGGCAAACAAAATAGAATCTCCAGTTTTCACTCCTTCTGTAAGCCACTTTAGTCCATCCATTATCCCAAGTTTTGTAGCCCTTTCATCAGTCATCACCTTTATATCTTTAATATCAAAACCAAAATATTTAAGAAGGATATCCCTAAGATTTGTTACATCATTTACACAACCATTTAAATCAGCTCCCGCAATCTTATATTTATTGATCCCAACAAGCAGTGCCCTTTTCATCTTAACCCCCATCATAAAAAATTTTCTTACTGTCCTCAAATATCTAAGAATCATTGACAACAAATCCTAAACAAAATCCTGCTATTTAATTATAATCTTTTCATAAAATTTGACAATAAAAATGAAATGATCATTCTCAGATGCCTTTAATAAGATTTATAAAAAACTATAAAAAAAAATTATAAAAACTATTGAAATTAATTATCAAAAAAGAAAAAAAGGATGGCAAAAGCCATCCTTTATTTTCTTTTTTAACTATAATTTTCTTCTTTGATTATATTAATTCAGATTGCAATAGATTTTATCTTTGCTATTGATATATAATATTTTATTGCAACTCGCAGTAGATTGGATTATCTGAAAGATAATTAAATACACAATATTGCTTGTCTAAAGATATTTGATAATCCACGAAATAAGTACTAAAATTGATTTTCCCAGAATAAGTCTCATCATTCCATGTTGCGGTAAACTGATAAGTAATATAATCGTAAGAATAAATATCTGTAAATTTTATAGTTCCACTTGTTTTATTTGAAAAATATATCTCGATCTCAAGTTCATTTTCATAATCAACTCCAACATATCTACAACCTGCTGCATTTACGATTGGCCAAGTAAAGGTAGCAGTAACATCCTGAAAAGTTATAGATATACCGCTAACTGAAAGTGTAAGAATTTTTGTTTGTTCATTAATGCTAAAGGTATTGGTTACCCCATCTATTGTGATAGTACCAGTCATTGAACTTTTATCGAAAGTATAAGTACCAGAATCCCTTGTCACGGTATTATAGGCAAGTTCAATTGAACCAGTTTTTACAATTCCGCCGCTTTCAAATTCAAGGATCATGTTTACCCAAAGAATATTGCCACTCCATTTTGTTCCCTCAATATTGTAACCGAAAAATAAAGAGCAAGAGAAAAGGCTTAAAACAGAAAAAAGGATTAGAAAAAAAAGAAGTTTTTTCAATTTATTTTTTAACATAATGCCTCCAAAAAGTTTAACTAATATTTAGATAGTTAAAAAGAAAAAATCTTACAAAAATCATTTGAAATTGAATGCTTTTAAGATATTTTTTTTGAGATATTTTATTGACATGACAAAATCATAAGAAAGATAAATTTAAGATAGATAACTTGTTTAAAATCAAAGAGATCAAAATGAGATTAAAATCATATTAAATATGTAAAGGAGAAAATATGGCTGAGAATTCTATGATTGCTAAACTCAATCCAAATAGCAGTGTCAAAAAGGTTATTGCTGTTATAAGTGGTAAAGGTGGTGTAGGTAAATCCATTGTTACATCATTATTAGCTATGGCTACAAATAAAAAAGGTTATAAAACAGCTATACTTGATGCAGACTTGACTGGTCCTTCAATTCCCAAAATATTTGGCTTAAAGGAGAAAATATTAGGCACAGAATTTGGTTTATTTCCAGCTAAAAGCAAAAATGGGATAAACATTGTATCATTGAACCTATTTTTAAACCAAGAAACAGATCCTGTAATATGGAGAGGACCACTTATTTCAAATACAGTTAAACAATTTTGGAGCGATATAATCTGGGAAAATATCGATATAATGTTTATAGATATGCCACCAGGAACTGGTGATGTCCCTTTGACGGTATTCCAATCTATCCCTATTGATGGAATAATACTTGTCACTTCCCCACAGGAACTTGTTTCAATGATAGTAACCAAATCTTTGAATATGGCGAAAATGATGAATATCCCTATCATTGGTATAATCGAAAACATGTCTTACTTTAAGTGCCCAAAATGTGGAGAAGAAGAAAAAATATTTGGTGAAAGTCATATTGAAGAGTTATCTATCAAGAATAATATTCCATTACTTGCTAAAATCCCTATAATATCTGATATAGCTCGACTCTGCGATTCTGGTGAAATCGAACTTTTCAACCAGGATCTATTTAGTACCGCTTTAGAAGAAATATTAAGTAAATAGTGAATAAATTTTACCAATAAAATTTCATTGAATTTTATCTATAAATTTTATTTATAAGTTTTTTTATAAGTTATTTGTATAAGTTATATTTATAAGTTTTTTTATAAGTTACTTTTATAAGTTATATTTATAAGTTTTTTTATGAGTTACTTTTATAAGTTATATTTATAAGTTTTTTTATGAGTTACTTTTATAAGTTATATTTATAAGTTTTTTTATGAATTATATTTATAAGTTGTATTTATAAATTTTAGTTGTAAGTTTTCAATTTAAGATAATAAGCATATTTCTAATTATTATTTTCCATCAGATTATACTTTAGAATAGACAAAACTTTCGTCAATTGAGTTATATCTATTTTAAAATATGCCGAACCGACAATGGTAGTATTTCAATGATGATATAAAGGCAAATTTTTGAATATTTATAAATTAACTCATTTTGATCTTCTTAGCTAAAAAACAGAAAATTGGTTTCAGAAGAATCATTAAAAGAAAAGAAAATATAAAACCATAAATTTTCTTTATTAATCAATTGTCAATTAATACTATCATTTTTTATAAAAATTTTTAACTTTGGAAAAATTATTTTATCTAACTTACGATTAATCTCGTAAAATTCATTTTCATTATCTTTATTTTCCAAATTATTTTGTTTTCTATAAATCACAGTCAATATTTCACTAAGTAATTTAATTGATTTCCTAATGATTATATTAAAAATCAAAGGATATTTCATAAACTCCAAATCAGACATAAAAATCAATGGATAGGTATACATATATTTTGCTATCAAATAACCCAAACTATCTACATTATTAAACTTGATAATCCTTTTAACTTTAAATGGTATAGGCCATATACCATATATACAATATTTTTTGACAGTTATAATATAGCATCTTCCATCATCATAAAACATTTTAGCTTGATTGTCTGGAACTTCTATAGTTATTATTGAACCTAAATATGTAACCTGCTTTTTTAATAGACCGAGCCAGATTTTCTTGATAACTTTGAAAATCTTTTTAATCTTTCCTTCTTTTTTCAGTTTAACCAATTTAATTAATTCAGATTTTTTAAGAGGTCTAAATTTCTCTTCCATAATTTTATCATCCTAAAATATTAATAAAGTTAAAATATTAGCAGTTTTCAAATCACCGAATATGACAAAAACTAATGCCTTGTTTCGTCATCATCCATTTTTCCTTATGCTGCTAACCTTTTATATGATAGACAATTAATAAAAGATATTCTTACAAAGAATATATTATTTTTTTTATCAATTTCTGAAATTTACTGAAAATTATCTTATGATTTTTTTAATTATTTTTATAAATATTTCTTTTTTTCTGGCAAATCAAAAAAAAAGACCAACTGGAATTTTTCCAGTTGGTCTTTATTTCGTAATCCCTTCATTCAGGTCAATAAATCTAATCAAATATACTAGATGGAACTAGGGCATCGTACGCCCTAGGGTCGTAATCCCTTCATTCAGGTCAATAAATCTAATCCAAAATTGGCAAATATTTTCGGGGACGTGAAATTATTCGAGTCGTAATCCCTTCATTCAGGTCAATAAATCTAATTATTATTCGAGGAGGAAAAATATGGATAAATTAGTATTAAAGTCGTAATCCCTTCATTCAGGTCAATAAATCTAATATGAACTGAAGGTTAATTATAATGAATACCTAAAAAAAAGGAGTCGTAATCCCTTCATTCAGGTCAATAAATCTAATAAAATTTTTGATCTTAAATGATGAACTGAAGGTTCATTATAATTCGTAATCCCTTCATTCAGGTCAATAAATCTAATTCTCCTAAATTTTCAAGGAGAGAGTACTCGTTTCTATATGGGTCGTAATCCCTTCATTC